>Ga0210394_10000116_pt1 | contig 194140 bp, 168 predicted proteins | sample IncBWC12MmetaG_FD_160121 | JGI IMG/M metagenome (GOLD analysis project Ga0210394, IMG submission 160121) | Forest soil microbial communities from Barre Woods Harvard Forest LTER site, Petersham, Massachusetts, United States - Inc-BW-C-12-M | ecosystem: Environmental > Terrestrial > Soil >...
AAATGCATTCGCGTCACATTGACTCCGAGTGATCCAAAGGAGGCTCTGCACTTTTCAAAGGCAGATCTTGCTCGCAACCTGGATCGCGCTGTGCCGCGTGTTCCCTGACGTCTTTGTTTCACGCCGCATTTGCGTAAAGGGGGGAGCTTTTCGGATGTACTCGCTTACTTGGGATAATGTCAACCTAAGCGGCAAGGTCCTCACGTCATTCGCAACTTGCAGGGTGAGCCTCTCGTTGGATCGCGATACTGGTTTGAGCCGGCTCTGAAAAGGCCAAGATATACAGATTCTCATGGCATTGCCTGCGCCACACGTTTGCAAGCAGGCTTGTGATGACCGGGGTAGATATTCGCATCTCGCTCCAAAGCACAGATTGGCTGCGGTCGAACTGTTCGCGGGTCGTTCGACTTCAACTGGCACCAAAACTAGCACCGAGCGAACTGACCAAAATCCTGAAGAAGTGGTCCGTCCTTGCTAAACCTTTTCATTGTAAGATTTATGTAGACACTCGGGGCTCGTAGCTCAGCGGTTAGAGCAGCGGACTCATAATCCGTTGGTCCCAGGTTCAAATCCTGGCGGGCCCACCACATCTTTTCAATCAGTTAGAGCGTTCCTTCGCCACAAGGGCAAATTCCCGCGACGTTCGATCGGCCAACGCACTGTGTGGGCGCTGCTCATTGTAGTCACGTCTCCACTTCTCGATCTTCGACTGTGCATCGGCCAGATCGAGGAACACTTCCACGTTCAGGCATTCGTCCCGCAATCGGCCGTTGAAGCTCTCGATGTAGCTGTTCTCCACCGGCTTGCCGGGACGAATGAAATCCAATTTCACTCCTACTTGATGAGCCCAGTAGTCCATCGCTTGCCCCGCGAATTCTGAACCGGTGTCCGAGGTGATCGGCTGCGCGAGCAGGTGAGCGAGTCGCAGCGGTAGTTCTTGGTTTACATGTATCATCGCATCTACCAATTCCGGGAACGCGGCCAGAACGTGACCTCGACGGACGATGTCCAATTCGTTTGGGCAGTTGGTGCAAGGATCGGGGCCAGCCATTTCTCGTATTGCACGAAAGCAGAAACACTGAGGTCCTGACGCATCCACCACGCGAGCCTCGCTGATCCGTCGTTCAGAGTCTCGCCGCCTGGCACGAAAGTAGCGTAAACCTTGGCGCGTCGATAACTGAATTGCAGAGTATCGCGCGGGCTGAACCAGTAGGTGCTCCAGGCTTGCAATCCCTGACCTTCTCTTCCGATCCAGCTGCCAATGAGATTGCCTTTGTTGGTGTAAAGGTCGTGATAAAAGCTGTCGTAATAAATAAAGTGACCGCCATTGCTGGATGACGGGGTGTTGGTGTACACCGCTTCGACGCGTAGATCCAGTTTCGCTGCGCCAGGGATTTGGGCTAAGTAGAAGCCGGGACCGATGGCAGCGCGCCTCGGAGCGGCGAGGGGAGAAGGATCGTCAGTCGAAAGAGCATCGGCGTATACGGTGAGCCAATTCCGGAGGTAGGGAACGCGGTAGTTGAAGTCGAAGCCGCCGGTGCGTTTTCCAGGGTCGTTCGACGCCGTTTCATTTTTGGGACTGGTTACGCTGAAATAGCTCATCCAGATTCTTTCAAACGTGAGCGGGCGGCCGACGCCGCCGAGTTCAACCGTACGACTGAATCCCAATTCCAGATTCGGCGTCGGCTTGAAGCTGATTTTCTCGCCATGGATCATTGGGCGCGGAGGATATTGGTTGCCCGAAAGCTTGCCGTAAAACAAATCCCACTTCATGGGAGCGAGGTAGCGGAAAATCCAAGGGAGCTTGAAAGGGATTATCCTGCTTGCGCGAAACATGTAAATGGGTTCGGTATTGTTGCTGAAGAGCAGAGCGCTTCCTTCTCCGGGTCCCCACCAGAGGCTCTGTTTCCCGAACGACAGATCCCAGTTCGCTAGGTTGACGGATAGGTAGGTATCGAGAAGACGAAACTGGTTGGTCTCTGGAATGGGAGTAGGAGGCTGTAATGGATTGGCGTCGATCGTGTTTATGAACTGCTGGACGGCAGGAGAATACGCCGGCGCAGAGGGTGCGTGTTGGTATTCTGAACGGGTATAGAGCGTGAAGCGGCCATAAATTAAATACCCGGAAAAGCCATCATAAGTATTGAAGCCCTCCTGGTAAGGCCGGCCGAAGTTGTTGATGATCGTTTGGCCGAAGTGATAGCTGTCGTTGAGAGACGTTCCACTGATGCCCGTGAGATTCGCATAGACAGATTCTGGTCGAATCTGATGTCTCTTGCCACCGGCCAGCGCATTTATCTCGAATTGGAACTCCTTTTGGAGTTCGTCATGTAACCGACTCGCCGCGGGGATCGGCGCGCCACTCGCTTCGATTTCTTCTCCCGCTTCTTGGACAGAGAGGGCGCATTCGAGCCGTGTCCAGGGACGCATCCCGAGGAACTGCGTGTGAATGTAGCCGAGTGCTGCAAGCCGCTCAATGGCTGGGTAAATCCAGCTGTCCAGCTCGACGTAAGGCGACCCGACACTTCGAGGCTTGTCATCAGGAGCTTCGCCAGCCGCGATTCTCGTGGCCGTGTGTCCAGAATTTGACTGAGATGGGTCTGCATCCTGATGTGCTTCCGTGCGGATGATACTGAGGGCAAGTCCAAAACATACGGCTAACGACCTCTGAGTTAGTCTGCCCCAGCACATGTTTCTCCCCAGATCTCGACAATGACCCTAAGTTATTCGCGCCCAAGCATCGGGGCGCTAGACGTTGTTCAGCGTAGACGCTATGTCGGGTCGAAGTGTCACCGGTGAGTCAAAGGGAAGTCATCTTCGCGCATTCCGAAATCCCACTTCCCGGCGACCCGTATGTCGTTGCAGCGAAGTCGCCGATTGAACTGGATTTCATCCGCCAGAAAGAACTGATTGTCATCGACAACCAAAGAGTTCCCTCGTCTGGCAGCAAGACACTCAGTTCTTCGGAAATCTTGCCGTCGAACACACGGTCCGGATAGGCCATCACTTTGACCTGTACGGATTGCCCAAGGTGAAGGAGGGGAATATCGCTTTCGATGACATCCGCCAACATCCACTTGATCGACACATTCGAAACCGTGAACGGCGCCGGCGCGTTCCCGGGCTGAACTAAAAGCCCTTCGGGACCGTTGAAGTCGGTAACTTCGCCGGAAATTGGACTGCGAACCACGAGAGCCGGATCGATTTTGCGCGAGGCAATCATCTGATCGATTTCCGCGTCGGTTTTGCCGAAGACTCGGACAGCGTCGCGGGCGGCCTTCAGGGCGCCCTCCGCCGTTTGTTGATCGGAGATGGCTTGCTCGTACTCACGCTGGGAAACTCCGCTGTTTCCATCGAGCTCCTTGGCGCGCGCAAGTTCTTTGGTGGTGAGGTCCAGAGTGGCCGCAGCCCCAATCAAGTTAGACTCCGCTTGGATCAGATCTGGGCTTTCGATTGTGTAGAGGGGCTGTCCCTTTTGGACTTGGTCACCCAGCTCAGCCAGACATTTGATGATCTTGCCCTGATAGGATGGAAAAACCTGGACCGAGAGGTCATCGGCAAAGCTGATGTTGCCAACCGCCTCCTTGTCAATGGGAAAGAGATAAGTTCCTACCTGTTCGATTTTGATCGCGCTCAGTTGGCTTGGTGACAGGTCCAAGTCGGTTCGAGACGGCGCAGCGTTGGAATTTGTTCCTGATCCTTGAGGTGTACTCGGAGGTCTGTTAGCGTTGGTAACCCGGCCACGACTGAGGCCAAACTCCAGGAGTCCCGCGGCGACAACAATTGCTGCCGTGGTCACAAACACCAAGGCAATTCTTTTGCTGATGTGTACCGGATATTTCATCGTTTTCGTTCGACCGTTACCTTACAGAATTCGACCTAAAGGACGGCGCAGTTGCCCCCACTTACCAACCGTCGGAGGTCTCTAGCATGTTTCATGCAGATGCAGCATTGGCTATTCTGAAATGCCGACGCAGGAAAAGAATCCTATCTTTCGGACAAACGCGCCTATCTTTTGGCCAACGCGTACCTATCTTTGAGGCTATCTTTTGGCCAAAGCGTCCTATCTTTTGGTCATTGCGCGCCATCTTTCGAATGTTTCGCATACACTGACGGTGGTTGAGTTATCACAACTCTCAAAGTCCTCGGACTTTCTCTGATGGAATTTCTGTCGATTTATTCGAAGGAGAACCGCAACCGATTCCTAGTAGCGGCTGCGATCTTGATTGTTGGAATTGCCGTCGTCGATTGGCAGACGAAGCCTTTCATTTCCATTGGCTTCCTGTATTTGTTTCCGATTCTCTTGGTCGCGGGTTTTCTACCGCGATGGCAGACCATCGGAGTGGCGCTCGTCTGTGCAGTTCTCCAGGAGTTGTTCAGCGAACTGCCTTCGAGTGAAGCCACCTACCGTCTCCTCATGGCTTCGACTGGATTTGTCGGCACAGGCCTCTTCGTTTCCGAAATCATCCGCAAGCGTCAGATGGCCCTAGATCACCTCGCTGAAGTAGAAAGGCAGATCGAACTCCGCAGAGAAATCGAGGAGCAGTTGCGCGTTCTGGTCGAGAGCAGCCCGGTCGCGATTGTGACGATCGATTCCGCGGGGGCCATCCTCCTGGCCAACGAGGCCAGCCAGAGTCTCTTCGCGCCGGACAGCACTCCCGTTGTGGGTCAGTCCATCGGCGAATTTCTCCCTGCGTTGCAAGTGGCGGTGCAAACACAGCGATCTCAGCAATTCCGCACGGAGTTGCGATGCCGGGCAAAGCGCAAGAACGGAGAAGTATTTCTCGCCGCAGTTTGGTTCTCGACGTATGCCACAGCCCGGGGACGCCGGCTAGCCGCGATCATCGTCGATCTTTCAGAGGATTTGCGGGACCGCGAAGACTTGAGTTTGGACCACCTTTTGAAAAGTACGAAGATTCTGATGAGTGCTATCGCGCATGAGATTCGTAATCTGTCTGGTGCTGTGCTGACAGTGCACAAGAATCTATGGCGACTGCCTGAATTGCAGAACAATGAAGATTTTCGGGCGCTTGGGACCTTGGTCGAAGGACTGGGCAAACTCTCTGATCTGGAATTGAGGCCTGCCGTGGACCAGCATATGGACGCGACCGAATTGTCCAGTGTTTTTGACGAATTGCGTGTTCTTCTGGAACCATCTTATCGGGAGGTAGGGGTCGAGATTGTCTGGCGTTTGCAGGACGACCTGCCATTGGTCCTCGCGGACCGCTATGGGTTAACGCAGGTCTTTCTGAATTTATCGCTAAACAGTCTTCGAGCGATGGAAACGACCGAGGAGAAGCAGCTGACCATCAGCAGTAGCGTCGAGTTCGATTCCGTAGACATCCGCTTCGAAGATACTGGCGTGGGGATTGCTTCGCCGGGGGGTTTGTTCAGGCCTTTTCAGCACGGAGCGGATACTACCGGATTGGGGCTGTATGTTTCTCGGGCCATTCTGCGAAACTGTGGCGGAGAGTTGTCCTTTGAACCGCGCGTCAAAGGGTGCTGCTTTGCGGTCCGCTTGGCAAGGGTGAGCGAGAGGCAAGAATCTGCACATGGGTAAGGCCGACCAGAAGACTATCCGTTTGCTGCTTGTCGACGATCATGCGCTCTTCCGTGAAAGTGTCGCTCGGCTTTTGCAATCGGAACCCGGATTTGAAGTCGTCGCCCATTGTGGGTCGGGTGCCGAAGCCCTTCGAATCGTAAAAGCATTTGACGCGATTGACGTTGTTTTGCTGGACCTCGATCTGGGACAGGAGCGGGGCGCTGACGTTCTGGACACCCTTCGAAGAGCAGGGTTTGCGGGAAAAGTCCTGCTCGTGACCGCCGGTGTGAGCGACAGTGAAGTCCCCAGCTTGATCCGAAGAGGTATTTCAGGAGCGTTCCTAAAACACGGCTCCCCCACCTTGTTAATTCAAGGAATCCGCGACACCATGGAAGGAAAGGTCCTGTTTGGGCTAGACCTGCTTCAGCGAGCGCTGGAACCAGGAACCGCCACTGGCGCGACCCTGAATCGTCCGAGCCTCACCGACCGCGAGAAGCAAGCGCTGTCTTTCGTCCTCGAAGGGCTGACGAACAAGCAAATCGCCGATCGACTTCAGATTTCGGAAAGCGCCGTCAAAGCTTCTTTGCAGCAACTCTTCGCCAAGACTGGCGTCAGAACTCGAAGCCAATTGGTTCGGGTTGCCCTGGAACAATACCGAGATCAGCTCTAATTCCCCACCTTTTGCTCTGCGTCCTGGCTATACGTTTTCGCAAAGAGAGCCCGACAGGATGATCACAAACTTATTTAGCCTGGAGTTGATGGTGGCCAGCGCAAAAATTTCTTGGGTCAGGGGCTGCAAGTGTGCCCAAGAAATCTGTCTCACTGCAGGGGTGCACCCCAACACACTGTGCCCCATTTTGTGCCCACCCTAGATCAAAAACCATCGCACATGGTAGCAATGAGGCAGGGAAGTGAATCGCCTGTGTTGGTGCGGGAAATATACGTAATAGCGATCGATCTCGAACTATTATTATTGCCCGATGGAGAACTCATAATCCGTTGGTTGTAGGTTCGAATCCTACCGGCCTCGTCTTGGGTGCCCCGGCACTTTGCCCGATTCTTTGCCCATGCTTCGGTAAAATGGGTTCATTTGCTTGATCTTCGAGAGTGCGAATCGCGGCCTGTTTAGCCTGCGAACCCATGTAGGAATAGCGTTTTTGGGGAACATCCTCTGAGCAGCGGGCTTGCCACCGTCCTCCGACTTGGAGAACGGAAAAAAGGAAATCTGCCTTCGTAAACCTCAGTTGCTACCACTTTCGGGATGACCATCTCAAAATTGACGGCTCGCTTAACCGGGATTTGGTCCTTTTCCGGGCGAGTAGGCCTGAACTCCCATGGAGTCAAATTGCCCGTTTGAGCCAACGACCACGAGAACGCTTTGTCCTATGGGGATGGCGGCGGGCAATGAAGACAAGAAACTGCTTGACATCTGCAGTAGTGTTGTAGTTAGCTATAACACTATAGGGCGAGGATTTCGTTGAGGCTGATTGATTGCAAGTGAGTGGGCCAGCGAATAACCCCGATCCGAGATCAGGAATAAATGAATTTCTTAAGGAGGATGAAACATGAAATCCCTTCGTTTTGTGTTGCCCGTTGTTTTGATGTCGCTCGCCACCGTGGCTTTCGCGCAGCACGACGCGCACAAGGCCACCGACGATCAAGTCGCGCCGCCAGAGGCCCAGAAGTCTTTCGACGCAATGAAAAGCCTAGCAGGAAATTGGGAAGGTCCGGTGACCTTGGACCCGCCGCAACCGGAGATGTCAGATGGCAAGCCTTTGCACATCACGATGCGTGTGACGTCCCGGGGAAACGCGCTCGTGCATGAAATGCAAGAAGCAGGAACGCCGTTGGATGCGGCAAAGTACGACCATCCGGTCACGATGTTCTATGTGGATAGCGGTCGCCTCACACTGATTCATTATTGCGACGCCGGAAACCGGCCGCGCATGGTCGCCAGGACCTCGGCGGACGGAAAGATGGTGGAATTCGATTTTCTGGACCTCACCGGCGGCACGGAGCACGGACACATGCACCATGCCGTGTTTACGTTCATCGACGCCAACCACCACATCGAGGACTGGACGTATATGATGCCAGGAGACAACCCGGTCCACGCGCACGTCGACCTGAAGCGGCGGGCACAGTGACGGAGGACGTTGCCGGTAAGGCAAGCGGGATACCCTGATGGACCGTGAGTGGAATGACAGCCAGCCGATTTACCGGCAGCTTCGCGATCGTGTCGTCGCTATGATCCTCGACGGAGTCCTGAAAGAAGGCGATCCGCTACCCTCGGTGCGCAATGTCGCGGCGGAATACCGAGTCAATCCACTCACGGTTCTGAAGGGTTATCAGCAACTGGTCGACGAGGGGCTCGTCGAGACCAAGCGAGGCCTGGGCATGTTCATCAATACCGGCGCACGCAAACTGCTGCTGCAAGGCGAACGGGAGAAGTTCCTTGCCGAAGAATGGCCCCGGGTCCACGCAACCATTCAGCGGCTCGGCCTGACACCGGAAGAACTAGAGGAGGCCACAAAACGCGGATCGAAGCCGAAAGTCAAAAGGGGGGAGCGCTGAAGCCATGGCATGCATAGAAGCACGCGGTCTGCGGAAGGTATTCGGAACAACGGTCGCGGTCGACGGTATCGATTTGAGTGTCGAAGAGGGCCGCATCCTCGGACTTATCGGGCCCAACGGGGCGGGCAAGACCACAGCCCTCAATGCGATTTTAGGCCTCACCTCATATCAGGGCGAGCTGAGGGTGCTCGGACGAGACCCCTGGACGGAGCGCGAAAAGCTCATGCGCGATGCCTGTTTCATTGCCGATGTCGCCGTGCTGCCGCGCTGGATGCGGGTTTGGCAGACTCTCGACTACTTCGCGGGCGTGCATCCGCGATTTGACCGCGCGAAGGCGGAAGGCTTTCTCGCGAAGACCACCATCGGGCGCGCCAGCAAGGTCCGGGAATTGTCGAAGGGCATGGTGGCGCAACTGCATCTCGCCCTGGTCATGGCCATTGACGCGAAATTGCTGGTGCTGGACGAGCCGACGCTTGGCCTGGATATTTTGTTTCGCAAGCAGTTCTACGATTCGCTGCTGAATGACTACTTTGATCGAAGCCGCACCATCGTGGTGACCACCCATCAAGTGGAAGAGATTCAGGACGTGCTGACCGATGTCATGTTCATTAACCGCGGCCGCATCGTATTCGATTGCAGCATGGAAGAATTCGAGTCGCGCTATCTAGAGGTGATGGTGAATCCCGAGCAGATCGCCGCAGCACGGGCGCTCAAGCCGATTCACGAACGCCAAGTGTTCGGGCGCAGCATCCTACTGTTCGATCGTGTCGATCGCCAGCAACTCGCCGCGCTTGGCGACGTGCGAACGCCGAGCATCGCCGATTTGTTTGTTGCCGTGCTCGGCAATCAAAGCGGCGCGGTCCAAGGAGGGGCTCGATGAGTACTCTTTCAAACGCCGTGCCCGGGTCTCCCCTCGAATCGCAAGTAACCGCGCCTGCGGTCATCACCGCCAGTCGGCGCATGTACTGGTCGGTGCGGCGCGAATTGTGGGAGAACCGTTCGATCTACATCGCCCCGCTGGCCGCCGCCGCCGTTTTTCTGCTCGCCTTCTTGACTGCGTTGACGCTCAGCCCGGCGCATCGGCACGAGCCGCTCGACATACCGTACGAATTAGCGGCTGGTCTGATCATGGGGACGGGTTTTATAGTCGGGATTTTCTACTCTCTCGACGCGTTGTACGGAGAGCGCCGTGATCGCAGCATCCTGTTCTGGAAGTCGCTGCCAGTTTCAGACCTCACCACCGTGCTCTCGAAGTTCGCCATTCCCCTCGTCATTCTGCCGCTCCTCAGCTTCGCGATCGCCGTTGTCACGCAGTTCGTCATGCTGCTGCTGAGCAGCGCAGTCCTATTGGGCAGCGGCCTGAGTGTCGGGACGCTCGGGGCACGGATGTCGTTCTTCCACATGTCACTGATGCTCCTTTACCACATTCTGACCGTTCATGGCCTCTGGTACGCGCCCATCTACGGCTGGTTGCTGCTGGTTTCGGCTTGGGCACCACGCGCGCCGTTTATATGGGCGTTCTTGCCTCCGTTCGTGATCTGGGGAGTCGAGAAGATTGCGTTCCGAACTTCGCATTTCCTCGGCATGCTGCGGTACCGCTTGACCGGACCGGAGCCTTCCACCACCACAGTGCGGCACGGAAACCTGATGGACATGCTGTCAGCGCTCACTCCGGCGCAATTTTTCAGCACGCCGGGTCTGTGGATCGGCCTGGCGATCGCCGCGATATTCCTCGCCGCTGCGGTCCGGCTGCGCCGCTATCGGGAGCCGATCTGATTCGCATGCAATTTTATCCAATGCTTCGTGCAAAGAGAAACGAGCAGCAACGCAGTTGTGATTCTTAATTCGATGTTTAGGAGGAATGTATGGAACCCGTTATTGGTCTTGACCACTCACCGAAGGAATGTACTTCTCTCTCAACCAGTGCCCCGATTTGGCAGGACATCCTGGCACAGGCGATGACCGGCGAACTACTCGCCGCGATGAACTACGCTTCCTTGTCGGAGATCTGTGACGATCCCTCAGAAGTAGCCGATGCCTTAGAGCATGCGCGGAATGAACGCGGGCATGCCGCTGCGTTCTCGGCAGAGGGCCACAAGATTGGAGTGGACGTCACCAATAATGTTGACGCAAAGCATTGGAAGCGGCTCCGCGACGCATTCCTGCGCTGCATCACCGAGCGTGACTTCATTGGCTGCCTGATCGTCCAGGAGATCATGCTGGAATCCTTCGCCGTCGCAAGTTATTCACGCGTCGGAAAGGTGGCGCCGGGGAGCCTAGGCCAAACCTTTGCCCGTATCGCAGCAGAGGAAGAAGATCATGTGGAACACGCCATGTCGATTCTGAGGGCGGAGCGAGCCCGGGATGCGCAGCAATTCGACGACAAGGTCTACCGGCTGCACCTGGAGGTGATGACCACCCTCGCGCAGATGCTTGCGAAGGAATGCAAGGATGGACACTGCGAAGTGTGCCACGCCAGCTGTGTGAAGCCATCACTGTTCGACGTCAATTTGTCGGCGGCCGAGCTTCGCGGAGCATCACTGCAACAGTATCTGAAGACGCTCGACATGCTGGGGATACCGGGGGAGGTAACGCTTGCATGGGTAACTCAGTTGCCGGTGTAGCTACGCGAGCGCCGACGATGGGCGTCGATTTCGCTTTGATCGGGCATCAGGAGAGTTGGAGAGCAGCCGCGGACGTACTCGCTGTCCTGCGTGGGCCGGATCGTATGCCTCTGCCGGACGACGAGATTAGGGACATCCTTCCATGGATTCCGCCCCGAGCCGTCTGCCATGTCGATGTCGGATCGATTGCCGGTACGAAGGCGCGCGGCCTTTATATCGACTCCTTCATTCCTCCCGACCGTCTGGAAGCCGCCTACGTGCACGAGAACATCGCCCGCGTTCGAGGAGCGGCGGCGTACGCGATCGATAGAGGAGCGAAGATCGTGAGTCTCGGCGGATTCAGTTCCATTCTGATCGAGGGCAATTTCGACCAGCTTCCGGAAAGGCACGGTACCGTGTTCACGACTGGCAATACGCTAACTGTTGGTTTCATCGTTCAGGGCATCAAGAAGATGTGCGCTCTCGAGGCTCGGAACCTCTCAAGATCAACGCTGCTCATCGTTGGAGCAACCGGAGACGTGGGTTCCGGCTGCGCCCGTTGTTTGGCGCCACTGGTGCGGCGCTTGCTGCTCTGCGCTCGTAATATGGAGCGGCTACGCAGGTTTGCAGCGCAGTTGCAAGTTGATGGAATTGAGGTGGAGATCGCGACCGATCTCCGGCGATTCTCAGCAGAGGCCGACGTGGTGATATGTGCGGCGAGTCTGGCGGCCCCTTCGCTTCTGCTGGGCCGCATTGCGCCCCATGCACTCGTGTGCGATGCAGGCTACCCGAAGAACTTATCTCCAAGCGCAGAGATGCTTGGCGCCAAAGTTTTCTTCGGAGGTCTCGGACAAATCACTGGCGGAATGAAGTTCGCACCGGATTTTCATGGAATTCTAAATCGGCATCCGTTCCCCGATGTGGTCCATGGATGTCTACTCGAAGGCATGGCCCTCGCTCTGGAGAGCCGGTTCGAGCCCTTCTCTCGGGGAAGAGGGTTGATCACTCCGGAGCAGGTCGAGGAGATGGAGACAATTGCCGCACGGCATGGGATCTATCTCGCACCGCTCTACAACGCCGAGGGACCAGTGGAGGACGAACTTCATTGCCAGTCGGAACGGTCGAGAGGATGAGTGCATGGGCGACGGACCAGGCCTTCTTCTCGTTAAAGCTTTGTATATATATCAATCGACGACCGTTCCCGTTATCCGGCTTAACGTAAGATTCTAGAAACGCATCCTCTTCCCCGCAGCCTCGATGGCGGCATCAGTCCTCTATTGTTCCATCACGCTAAGCGTCGGATTTGTGTCCGTCGAGGTCAGGCCAAAGTCGATGACGGTTCCCGAGAATGTAATATAGCCGACGGTCAGTGTAGTTCCACCTGCCGGTGTTACAACCCGACCATTCGGCGATGCCCCGTACGTCGAGGTGACCACATTGTTTATCGACAAGAATCCACCCTCATTCACATCGAACGTGATGCTCACATTTCCCGCTCCGTCGTACGTTGCTTCGCCGGCTGTTAACGGACTCCCGGGCACTACGGGGACGATTGTTCCGAAGGAGAAGGTGCCATTCAGTGTGGCATCCGTGAATGGCATGCCCGATTGCGGCTCCGAGTCGCCTATCATCACATTGCCATCCGTCGACAGAGCGTAGCCCCAATTGGAGAGCACTAAATACATTACTTGGGCCGGCGACGCGCCTCCCGTATTCGTCAACAACGCTCGCCCGTTGGCGGCGACAGAATAGGTCCCGGATTCCGAAACCGTGCTGACGGCCCCGCCGCTGTTCATATCTCCCGTGATGGTAAAGTTGCCAGCTCCATCCGGAGTGAATATTCCGGCCTCTACACGGCTGGCGGGTGCACCCGGCGCCGTTTGCCCGCTTGCAAACAGCACGCTAGGCGCAGCCAACGATGAGTTCGCGTAGGGGATTCCCGTTTGCTGCCCTGCGAAACCGCTGAACAAGTTATTCGTGAGGGTCTGCGGAGCACTGCTCATTAAATACATTTGGCCAGCATTCAAGACGTACACAAAGAGGTTGATCGTGGTCGGTGTCCCGGATATTGACACTGTAAAAGAGAGTGTCCCTCGCCCATTTGATCCGATGTTGTAGGTCCCACCCGTGAGCGACATTGGCGTAGCCGGATAGCCGCTATTCCCGGGATCCATCATTCCATTGAAGTTCATGTCGCCTACGCCCGTCACCGTAGTTCCGCTCAGGTTCAATGCGCCCACAGCCGCGAAGAATCCCCCCCCGGCCGCTGCTGTCAACGGCGTGGACACGATGAAGGCGAAGTTGCCTGTCACCTTCGCGTTCGAAAAGGCGGATGGCTGCTGTAATTGGAAACTCCCGGCCGCGTTTGTACCCGTGGTGTCGAATTCAATAGAGCGTCCGCTGCTCGCCACGCCTCCTGTGAGGACTCCAACCGCAATGCGGAACACCTTGGTTCCCAAAGAGGTGACCAGAGTCAAGCATCCTCGGTGGTCCGCGCCGATCGTATACGAACTGCCCGTCGGTGTTATCGCCACGTTGGCCTGCACACCCCCGGGTCCGCTGCTGTTGATGTCCTCGACGCCCCCGGTGATGTTCCCTGTTCCGTCTGCCGTAAAAGATGCCAGCATTCCTACCGGACCGCTGGCGTCAAATCCCGTCAGCGACATGGCGTACTGACCTGAAAGGAAGGATTCACTTCCGGAACCACAGGCTGTCGCTGTAGTTATCGTTAAACTCAGCGCCTGCATCGCCGTTTGTGGAGGCGCACTCGAATCTGTGACCTGTACCGTGAAAGTAGTGGTTCCCACTTCCCCTGCTGTGGCCGTTCCTGTAATGGCACCCGAACTAGTATCCAGAGTAAAGCCTGTCGGCAGCGTCCCGGAAGCGAGACTCCAGGTCACGGGCAAAGTTCCCCCGTTGTCTTCATATTTCAGAGTTTGGTTGTAGGCCTCTCCCACCATAGGATTCAACAGACTGGTGGTGGTGATCGTCAACTGCACGATCGTGAGGCTCAGCGTAGCCTTCGCCGTTTGTTGCGGGGAACTAGAATCTGCTGCTTGGAACGTGATGTTGGTCGTGCCTGCTGTTGTTGGCGTTCCCGTAATCTCCCCGGTTGAATTCAGGTTTAGACCGGCCGGCAATGCTCCGATTACACTCCAAGAAATCGTCCCCAGTCCGCCGCTGCTCTGAAGCGTCGCACTATAAGAGCCGCCCTGACTTCCGTTCGGCAAAGCGGTCGTTGTGATGTTCAGCGCTGGATTCACGGCAATGGTCAGCGTAGCCTTTGCGGTTTGCTGCGGCGAACTCGAATCAGCGGCTTGAAACGTGACGTTGACTGTGCCTGCCGCCGTCGGAGTCCCAGTAACGGCTCCAGTGCTCGAATTTAGGCCGAGACCTGTCGGCAACACTGTTCCGCCAACGATACTCCAAGAAATCGGTGCCAGCCCCCCAGTGCTCTGAAGCATTGCGCTATAGAGACTACCTAGAACCGCGTTGGGCAACGTGGTCGTTGTGATGCTCAAAGCCGAGTTCACCGCAATGCTCAGCTGTTGCGTTGCCGACATCGCGCCGACTGTGCTCGAGTCCGCTACCTTCACTGTGAAATTTGCTGTCCCTGTCGCTGTTGGAGTCCCTGTAATCGCTCCGGTGCTTAGATTCAGAGTCAGACCGCTCGGTAGCGCTCCGCTGCTAATCGAATACGTCAATGTCCCAGCGCCGCCGGTCACGGAAATTTTTTGGCTATACGCCGAGCCCAAGGTTGTCGCCGACAATGTAGTGGTGGTAATCGAGGGTGGGAGTGTAATCGAGACGTTGACAGTGGCCGTTTTTGTCGAATCCGCAACCGAGGTTGCCGTCACGGTGGCCGACCCGGCGGCACCACTCGACGGTGAAGTGTAGGTCGCCGCTCCCACGGTCTGGCCCGATAGCGCGCCTTGCCCGGTCTGGCTCCAAGTGACGCCCTTGGACGACTGATCGTTCGTCACAGTAGCCGTGAATTGAATGTTCTGGCCTTGATCAATGGTTTGAGGCGCGGACGGTGAGACCGAAACGTTGATTACGAGCGCCGGACTCGAGCCACCACCACATCCGCTCAAAATGATTCCAGAAGTAACGATAAGAAGTACCAGCAGATCGCGCGAAAGTCTGCGTGGCCTGGCGTGATTTATCCTCATCGGCCTGGTTGTCCCCCAGTCAATTGATCCCTGTCCAAACAGAATAGGATTGAAATGTGACTTTGGGGCACAACTTGTTTGCGTTGTTCTTAATGAGTTATTTGCTCATAAGAGAAAACGCGCCTGGGTTATTTCGTTGGAACAGCGTAGTCATGGCGAAACTCGGCTGGCCGAATTTAGACCATGGCACAGGGCCATTTTTGCGTCCCGACTTAGCCCCCAGGCTGACGACGCTTTCTAAGCTGAATTTCGGCGAGCCGAAGGAACGCGACAGCCGGGAAAGTCTACTTAGGCTGACGCAGATAGGGGACGAATCCCTTTGTGTTTGTGCGGAGCTTGTAGACGGATTTTGTGGCGGTAATGTAGAGGGTTCCATAATCGGGATCACCCCAGGCGAGATTGGCAGGCTGCTCGGGCATGACAATAGTGCCTAAGTGACTGCCATCGGGGGACCAGACCCAGATTCCCTCTGGGCCAGTTACGAATAGATTTCCGTTGCGATCCACTTTCATGCCGTCCGGGACGCCTCCTTTTTGCGGCCCGGCTTCACTGGCAAATATGCGACCGTTTGCCAGCGAGCCGTCAGGCTGAAAATCATACACGCGAATATTTCGTTGGGCGCTGTCGTCGACGTAGAATTTTTTGCCGTCGGGCGAAAAGGCGAGGCCGTTCGGTTGAGTGAGATCCTTTGTCAGCAGACGGACTTCACCTTTGGCATCCAGACGATAAACTCCCTGAAACGGAATCTCCTGTTTTTCTCCTTGTGGCAGATCCAAAGTAGGATCGGTGAAATAGATGGCGCCGTCGGGGCCCATCACGACATCATTCGGACTGTTGAACCTCTTTCCCTCGAAGTGATCGGCGAGAACCTGGTATTTGCCGTCCGGCTCAATGCGAATAATCGCGCGAAGGACACTGGCACAGTCGAGCAATTTTTGATTGCGGTCGTAGGTATTTCCATCGGGATCGCCCAGGGACGTGAGTTCTTCCTTGTGACCATCGGGGTAGACGCGATAAATCTTGTTGATCTCTTCATCGCTGACGTAGACGAAGCCCGCCGGATCCCACACGGGCCCTTCGGTGAAACCGAAACCGGTGGCAACTGTTTCCAGTTTGGCGTCATGGGAAAACAAACTCCAGAATTGCGGTGATTCCGCCCGCAACTGGAATTCACGCGGAGGCTTGTCCGCTTGCATTGATGGGTGGCAGAGCGCGAGGAACAAAAGGCAGAGAGAGATAGGGAACAGGTTTTTCATATTCAGTTTTCCGATATCAATTTTCGTCATCGTTCTCCGATTGGCTCCCGGTGCGTCCGGCTCTTGCGACAGTCACAAGGTAGTTCACGATGTCATCCAGTTCCGACGGTTTGAGGGTGGCGGCATAGTCGGCGGGCATGATGGGTCCGGGCAGGAACTCAAGCTGCGCGACATCGGATCTATTCAGGAAATGAAATGTGCCGTCGAACGATTGCAATTGAATGGAGAAGTTATCTTCGTTGCGAATGACTCCCGTAACTTTACGCGAGTCGCGCACGGTAACAACCGCGGTCTTGTTGGATTTGGCCGCGTTTTCGCCGGCGCGAAGAATGTTTGTGCGAATCTCAACCGGGGAAAGAGTTGCACCATAGGAGGAAAGGTCGCGACCCAAAAAGCCGCCGGCGCCATGAACCATGTGGCATTCCGAGCAACGAGCTTTGCCGAAGAAGAGCACTCTGCCGTTGTGGGGATCGCCCGTCAGATCTGCGGCCGGGCCCTTTCCTTGCAGCGAGCGAACGTAGAGCAACAGCGCCTCTAGCTTTGCATGGCCAAGAGATTCGAACGGAGGCATGCCGGCGGCCGGCCGGCCCCCGCGCAAGATCTCCATTATCCCTCTATCGGTAAGTTGGACAACCTGTTGACGTGTTGCAATATCCGGGCCGCGCTCTCCGCCACGGCCATCCAGACCGTGGCATCCGGCGCAGGCGGACTCGAACAGTTGGCGTCCTTCGCCTGGCGCTTGTTTTGCAGCTTTGGACGCATCCATCGGGGGGACGTTCTGTGCCCGAACATCGTAGTGCCGGATAGAGCCAGATGCACAAAGAAGAATGACGGTGCAACGGAGCAGCAATTGACGTGTAGAACCAAAAAACGTGTGTGAATGCATTTGTTATACCCGCCGGGCTACCGGCATGTTTTATCACAAGCCGACGCCGGATCGGTAATCGAGCCGAAAATGCGGGAGAACTCCCGCGGATTCATGCACCGTACCTGTAGATTTTCATTTGAATTCTGGAATACCGTATCGCGATGTGGGTGTCAATCAATTTTTCAAATCTCAGGATGAGTTTTTCCCATCTTAAATCGATTCAAAACTATTTCGCGCTGCGGCCACCGAAGTGGTACAGTCCTTCTCCATCGGTATCGGGAGGACCTATGAACAAAGCTTTTTCTGTTCCTGCCGGCAGGATGTTCGTGCGGGCACTGGTCGTTTTGGCGCTGGTTTGCTTGGGACTGGCGGCCTTCGAGGGAGGTCCCTTGGCAAGCGTTCACTCGCAGGCTACGGCAGTGGAAAGCTCCACTGCTTTGCTGGAAGGGTACCGTCATGTGGAAGTTGCCTCGGTCTCCGACGCGATAGAGCAGTTGACCGGACGCCGGATGTACATGTCTCACCGCATGCGGCCAATCTTCCCTACAAAATTTGCAGGATTTGCCGTTACCGTGCTCCTGAAAAAGGAAGCCAACGAGGATCCCAATGCTTTGAGCGGCATGCTCGCGGCGATTGACCAGGGCAACAAGGATTCCGTCTACGTGATGGTGGTGGAAGACGGCAACGACATCGCCGGCATGGGGGGATTGATGGGCACGGCCATGGCATCGCGCGACTTTGCCGGAGCCGTGATTGATGGCGGCGTCCGCGACGTAGCGTACCTGAAGAAAATCGCATTTCCGGTGTATGCGCTCGGGATTGTCCCTTCGACCTCCATTCATCACTACCGCTTTGGCGGCGCGAACATTCCCGTGACTTGCGACGGCGTGGAGGTGAAGGCGGCAGATATTGTGGTGGCCGATCCAGATGGGGTTGTGGTTGTTCCTCGTGCCGACGCGCAGAAGGTGCTCGCGGTGGCTCAGGACATGGACTTCAAGGAGCACTCGATGTATGCATACATTGAGAAACTGAAATCCATCGAAGAGGCCGTGAAGAGGTTTGGGCGGCTTTGAAATCCGATTCGTAATCTAATGAGCCGAACGATAAAATTCCTGGCGACAACCCTTGTTTTCGGATGGGTGATGGCGGCGACGCTTGTGGCGCAAGATGGCGGCAAACCTTCCTACTCGGTAAGCTTCGATGTAGCGCCAGGGCGGCTTCTTGCGCAGCCGGTGGGAAAAGACTGGCCATCTTACAACGGTGATTATACCGGGAGGCGGTACAGCAGCCTCAACCAGATCAATGTCAACGACGTTGGGCAATTGCGCGCGCACTGGGTTTTCCATGCGCCGAACTCCGATAGCCTGGAGGTTACGCCGGTGGTGGTGGATGGCTTAATGTTTGTCACCTCGGCCAATGATGCGTACGCGCTCGATAGTCAAACTGGAAAAGTGGTCTGGCGCTACTCGCGCCCGGTAACCGAGGGGCTCATAGATGATGCCTCGCAACATCACAATCGTGGAGTCGGCGTCTGGCATTCGCGAATTTACATGGAAACGGATAATGCGCACCTGCTGTGCCTTGATGCGCGGTCGGGTCACTTGCTGTGGGACGTGGCCTATACCGATGGAAGCAAGAACTGGGGTGCAACAAGTGCCCCGCTGGTGGTGAAAGATAAGGTGCTGGTTGGGACCTCGGGCGGCGACGACGGCGTCCGCGGGTTCGTAGCGGCATACGACGCAGAGACTGGAGAGCAGGCGTGGCGTTTCTGGACGATTCCCGGACCTGGCGAGGAAGGCTCAGCGAGCTGGCCCGGCGATCTGTACCTGCACGGTTGCGGTACAACATGGATGCCGGGAACGTTTGACCCGGAACTCAACACGATCTATTGGGGCACGAGCAATCCCTGCCCGGACTTCGACGGCGATGTGCGTCCCGGCGACGATCTGTACACCGACTCCGTGCTTGCGCTTGATCCCGACAATGGCAAATTGAAATGGTATTTCCAGTTCACCCCACACGATCTCTACGATTATGACGCCACAGAAACTCCGGTGCTCATCGATGCGATGTATGGCGGACAGCCGCGGAAGCTTTTGGCCCAGGCTAACCGAAACGGGTTTTTTTATGTGCTGGACCGGACGAATGGAAAGTTTCTTTCCGCCGCGCCTTTCGTGGAGAAACTGAATTGGGCGAAAGGAATCGACGCTCAAGGGCGACCCATTCTTACAGGAGCTGTTCCGACGGCAGAAGGAACGCGAGTCTGTCCCGGATTTGTCGGAGCTACGAATTGGTACGCTCCTTCGTACAATCCCGATACGCAGCTTTTCTATTTTCTGGTCATGGAAAATTGCAATGTGTATTTCAAAAAGGGTGAGAAATTCGAGGAGGGGAAAGCGTTTTATGCTACCGGCGTGAAGCGAAGCCCCGGTGATGACCGGCAACGAATTCTGGTTGCCTTCAAACTGGACTCTGATAAGCCCGCTTGGCGATCGCCGCAGATCGGCATTGGCCATTCTTTCTCTGGAACGATGACGACCAAAGGCGGGCTGGTTTTCTTTGGCGATGATGGGCAATCATTCGAGGCCGTCGATGCTCGAAGTGGCGCTCCGCTGTGGCATTTCCACACCGGCCAAGATTTTCATGCGTCGCCGATGTCTTATGCGATCAACGGCGTTCAGTACGTAGCGATCGCCTCCGGGAGCGACATTTTCAGTTTCGCTTTGCAGTGAAGAAAAGTTTTCGTCTAATCCAAAAAAGGAGAATGCACATGTTTTCGAATCTTACATCCCGCAGGGGTTTTGCTGCCCGACTGGCTTCGCTTTTCACCGGTGTTGGAGCTGCAAGTTTGCTTTCGACTTCCACTCCGGCCGAAGCTCAGGCGCCTAGTGGCGTACAGAAGCTCGATTACGAAGGGAAGACCGCCGGCAACGGCTTTATTACTCCGCTGGTCATCCACAACGGGACGATTTACATTGCGGGACAGGGCGCGCATTCCCACGATTCCAGCGAATTTCCGATGGACATCGACACCCACACAAAGAAGGTCATGGAAAACGTAAAGACGCTTGTAGAGCGCGGCGGAGGAACCATGGACAGCATTTTGCAACTTACCGTGTACCTCGCCGATATCGATTTCTACGAGGGCATGAACAATGTGTTCAAAACCTACTTTCCGAATGGCGGTCCGGCCCGCACCACGATTGCGGTTGCAGCGCTTCCCGGAAAGTCGCTGGTCGAAATCAACTGCATCGCGGCTGTCGTAAAAAAGTAGCCGAGCCTAGGCAAAGGAGAAAACATGGGATTCAACTTGAAGTGGACGCGTCGATCGTTCATGGGCGGCCTCGGCGCGCTTACCGCCGCGATGTCGAATCCTAGGAAATTGCTGTCGTCTCCGGCCGGATTTCCGGACACAAAAATTACCGGATTCGGCTCGACCGGCAATGTGTACGACGAGCTCGGCATAACCACTGTGATCAACGGGCAGGGCACCATGACGGTGCTGGGCGGATCGCTAATGCGTCCGGAAGTCGAGGCCGTCATGGCCCTGGCCGGCAAGCACTTCGTGAGCGTTCCGGAGCTGGAAGTGGCCACCGGGAAACGCATTGCGGAGATGCTGAAGCTTCCCGCCGGATATTCGGCAATTGTGACTTCAGGCGCAGCGGCGGCGATGCAATCGGGGCTTGCGGGCATCCTGACCGGAGACAATCCAAAGTTCATCGAGCAAATCCCCGATCTGACGGGAATGAAATCGGAGGTGATCATTCAGAAAACGCACCGCAATCCATTTGACCACCAGCTTCGCAACACCGGCGCGAAACTCATCGTAATCGAGACCCGCGAGGAGTTGCGCAATGCGGCGAACGCCAACACCGCGATGATGCATTTTTCCAATTTTGCGAATGAAGAGGGTCAAATAAAGGTCGATGAATGGGTGAAGCTTGGGAAAGAGTTGAATATTCCTACGTTTATCGATGCGGCGGCCGATACGCCGCCCGTTTCTCACCTGTGGGACTATGCAAACATGGGCTACGACCTGATCGCGTTCAGTGGAGGCAAAGCCATGCGCGGTCCACAGTGCGCCGGGCTACTACTTGGCCGCAAGGATCTGGTGAGTTACGCACTACTGAACAACAGTCCCCACGAAGACACCATTGGCCGCAGCCAAAAAGTAGGCAAAGAAGAAATTGTGGGGATGGTAAAGGCATTGGAGTGCTACCTCAACGAGGATCACGAGGCGCTCAACAAGGAATGGCACAAGCGGCTGGAGCTTATCGCCACAAAGATCATGACTTTACCTGGTGCGACCACATCTTATTTCCTGCCGGACATGGCCAATCACGTGCCGCATCTGGAGATTAAGTGGGATCAACAGCGGATCAAGATAACGCCGCACGAAGCATACACGGCTTTGCGGCAAGGAAATCCGTCCATTGTGCTTACCACGGGTGAACGGCCTGATGCGCTATCGATGAACTCTTTCATGCTAAAGCCTGGGGAGGACGCAATTATCGCGGATAAACTGTACCAGGTTCTTAAGGCGCACTCGGCATGAGTGCAACTTCCGCGCTGCGGAGAGTCCATGCGTGAACAAGGGAAAAGCAATGTGCGCTGGTTCCTTGTGTTCTGGCTGTTTATCCTCAGCGCCGTTTCGTTCCTGGACCGCGTGAATATTTCGGTCGCAGCCAGCGCCATCGCTTCCGAATACCGGCTAAGCGACGTGGATTTGGGGTGGGTATTCAGCGCATTCCTCTGGGGCTACGCGATTTTTCAGACCTTCGGCGGCTGGCTGGCTGACCGGTTCGGACCACGTCAGACACTCACGGTTGGTGTTGTATGGTGGGGCGTTTTCACGGCGCTCACGGCGGCGGTCTCGCCGGCCATCGCCGGTGCGGTTCTTTTCTTTGTATTCGTGCGATTTTTGTTGGGAGCGGGAGAAGCGATCATCTATCCCGCGTCCAATCAATTTGTGTCGCGATGGATTCCGACACAGGAGCGAGGAATCGCAAATGGACTGATTTTTGCCGGCGTTGGCGCGGGGGCCGGCTCCGCTCCGGCGATCGTCACCTATATCATGGTGCACTACGGGTGGCGTTGGTCCTTTTGGCTGAGCGCTTTGCTCGGATTGGTGGTGGGAGTGGTTTGGTATTTGACAGCGCGAGATACACCGGAAAAACATTCAAAGGTTTCCGCCTCTGAGCTTTTCCATATCCAAAGCGGATTGACCTCGAGCAAGTCCTCCGATAGTGAAACAGCAGCGGCACCCGTACCTAAGGCTGATGATCTTCCGTGGAGGGTCATCCTGCGAAGCAAAGAAGTGTGGCTCGTGACGCTCAGTTATTTCTGTTTCGGCTATGTGGCATGGATTTTCTTTAGCTGGTTCCACCGCTACCTCTTTAAGGTGCGGGGTCTCGATTTGAAATCCAGCGCTTTCTATAGCACCCTGCCTCCGCTGGCGATGGTTGCATGCAGCCTTTTGGGTGGGGTGATTAACGATAGAATGTCCAAGGCTTTCGGTAAGCGTGTCGGCCGGTGTGGAATCGCGGCGTTTGCACTGTTTCTTACTTCCATCCTTCTGGTAGTCGGTTCCCAAACCGTCAGCACGCGGTTGGCGAGTCTGGTCCTGGCGGGAGGCGCGGGCGCGCTCTATCTGGCGCAGAGCAGCTATTGGTCAGTTACCGCTGATATTGCCGGTTCGCGAGCGGGATCCACTTCAGGGTTCATGAACATGGGAGCGCAGTTGGGAGGAGGTGTGACTGCCGTGCTTACTCCCGTGATCGCCGTTCATGCCGGCTGGAGATATCCTTTCGTTTTCGCAGCGGCGCTCAGCCTTCTCGGCGCACTGGCGTGGTTAGCCGTTGATCCGTCGAGACATTTGCAGAGCAGGACGACGCCGAGCTTCTTGTGAGATCGGGGTGGGCCGGACAAGGATCAGTTTGTGGTTTTCCAAATTTCAGGAGAGTTCCGTGACCATCGAAGGTGCCATCAGCAAAATCCACGACATTGGCATTGTCCCGGTCGTTCGGGCGGCAAATCTCGATGAAGCGCGCCGAGCGGTCGATGCAATTTTTGCCGGCGGCATCCACATCATTGAAATCACGATGACGGTCCCGAACGCGCCCGAGGTGATTCACGGCCTGGTGCAGCACTACGGAAGCAGCCTATTCACGGGAGCAGGGACCGTCACCAGCGCGGCGCAAGCGCAGACTTGCATTGATGCCGGTGCTCAATTCTTAGTCAGCCCGGGCTTGTCGGTTCCCATACTCGAAATCGCATCGAAACAAGGAATTCTAGCCATTCCGGGAGCGCTGACGCCGACCGAAGTCATGAATGCTCTTGGGTCGGGAGCGACGCTCGTCAAGATATTTCCCTGTGGCAGCGCGGGCGGCCCGAGTCACATTAAATCACTCAAAGGGCCTTTTCCAGATGCGCGCCTGATTCCAACAGGGGGAGTAAATCTTTCGAATGCGGCTCAGTATTTCGCCGTAGGTTCTTTCGCGCTCGGAGTCGGAGCGGACCTAGTGGACCTGGCGGCTCTGCGGCGGAATGAGGCGGCCAAAATCACGGAGATGGCAAAAAGCTTGGTCGAGGTTGTGCGGCAGGCACGGCCAGCGAACCGTTAAGAAGACGCAGCGTCCTACCTGACCCGTTGCCCGTTCATGAACGTCACGGGGAAAGGTACCTGTCCTTTTGGCCATGATTTAACATATTTATTATGAATGGGTTAAGGCCACCTGCCCGTCCGACGGAATGCCCAATGTGTAACTCGATACCGTTACGGTACACCCCGCCGTTTCACTTCATGACACCCCAGTAACAGTACTACAAACTTGTCCCTACGTACGATTACCCAGCACCAGGGAAGGCCTAAACGGAGGTTTGACGAATTTCTATGTTTGCTGACCACGAGCGTTTTGTACGCAACCAGGAAGTGGTCTCGCGAAAGATCGAGGGCGAATTGATCATTGTCCCGATTCGCCGCGGCGTTGGTGATTTGAACTCGTTGTACACACTAAATCCTGTGGGATCGGTTCTCTGGGACTTCCTGACGGAGGGTCACACGATCGGAGAAATGGTGCAGCGGATCTGTGACGAGTTTGAAGTGACAACCAAACAAGCGAAGCAGGACATCGAGGAGTTCCTCGGTTCGTTGCTTGAAGAAGAACTCGCACTGTCGATGGCGGCGAATATCAGCCAGAAAGGTTCCTGAGTTGGTTCAGGCAGCGACATATGGTGAATTCTCCACCCTGCTCCATGAGCGGTTTCAGGGCCGCCGCGTGCCTGTGGAAGTCTCGATCGAGGTAACTCACCGCTGCCCATTGGAATGCCGGCACTGTTACAACAACCTTCCAATGAGTGATTCCAGCGCGCGTAAAGAGGAACTGACCTACGAGGAACACGTTCGGCTGCTTGATGAACTCGTCGATCTCGGGTGCCTTTGGCTGCTCTATACCGGCGGCGAAATCTTTGCGCGCAAGGACTTCCTGGACATCTACACCGAGGCGAAGAAGCGCGGCTTTCTGATCACGCTGTTCACCAACGGGACGATGATTACGCCGCGAGTCGCGGACCACCTTGCGAAGTACCGCCCCTTCAACATTGAAATCACGCTGTACGGCGCGACGCGCGAAACCTACGAAGCTCTGACGCGAATTCCGGGTTCGTTCGACCGTTGCATGCGAGGAATCGCGCTGCTGTTGGAGCGCGGCCTACCCTTGAAACTCAAGACCGTTCCGACGTCCGTGAACGTTCACGAAGTGTACGAAATGAAACGATTCGCCGAACAGGATTTGGGAGTGGAGTTCAAGTTCGATCCGCTCGTAAATCCGCGGACGGATTGCTCGCAGAGTCCGCTGGCGGTGCGATTATCTCCAGAACAGGCCGTGGGACTCGAGTTTCGCGATCCGGCGCGGAGGGGCGAGTATCTGCGCCTTATCGAGGCGGAGCTTGCCGCAAACCTGCCTGTTTCCAAACAGCGCTACGCCTGCGGCGGGGGGCACCACGGCTGCGCCATCGATCCCAATGGCAAGATGACCATTTGCGTGCTGTCTCACCGCGACGGGTACAACATTCGATCGGGGTCGTTTAGGCAAGGATGGGAAGGTCGCCTCAAAGAGATTCGAAGCACGAAAGCCACGCAAGCGACGATTTGTACGAATTGTCGGATTCGGACGCTTTGCAGCATGTGCCCGGCGAACGGGGAGCTCGAGGGCGACGACCCGGAGAAGCCCGTCGATTTTCTTTGCCAGGTGGCTCACCTACGCGCCTTTGCCCTCGGTGTTCAGGTACCCGAACACGGTAATTGCGCTTGCTGCACGGGTGGCAAAGACCACGCTGCGCTCCGAGAGTCCGCCGAGCGCATCAACGAAGATGCCGTCACGTTCCCGAACGTTTTAGTGTCGTCCCCGCGCTTGAAGTCCCTGCTTCCCGTACTGGATTCACCCCAAGGTTGCTCCACGGGAGGCTGCTTATCCTGCGCCGCACATCTCTAGGCTCAGCAAAGACAGAAGGCTAAATGAAAGACGAGTCAAAACCCGAGAGTAAAGGCAAGCCTGCATACCGGCCGCCACAGGTCGTTCGGGTAAGCCTGCGCCCGGAAGAGGCGGTTCTCGGGCACTGCAAGGTCGCGGGCGTAACCGGTCCGATCTCGGGTTCGTGCCGCACCTTGTTCTGCAAGACCTTTGGCTCCTAATCAGGACCCGAAAGACACGAAAACGATGACGCATGAGGCCGCGAATCTGATGAAAGAACAGACGAAGGGGACGCGCCTGGCCGTTTCCATCGGGGGATTCTCCTTTGGGATGTGGTGCGCTCGCGACATGGCTGTGGCGCTCGATCCGGAGCACGAATCGTTCCTACTTGCTTCTGCCAACGACACCTGCCACTTCGAACTCGATATCTCCTGGGCGGACGGGCTGGCGGTTCCGAACCGCGAGCCGTCGTTTTCGTCCGGCGGGCTGTGGTCGGCGTATGCGTGCGGCACTGGGACGAAATTCTATTTTTCCAGTCCTGCGGTTGGGCCGGCGCCCTATAAGGCAGCCTGGTTCGATCCTTCGTTCGAACGGGGCCACATAGTTCTAAACCGAGCATCATTTCCTCAAGAAAGTTCTATTTTCCCACTCGAGTATCCACTCGACGAACTAGCCATGATGCATCGGCTCTCCCTTGGTCAGGGCGTCGAGGTTCACGCGCTCGGCCTGGCCGACCTAGACGGCAGGGGATACCTGTTTCTCGGTCATTCGGGCGCGGGAAAGAGCACGACGGCACGGCTGTGGATGGCTCAACCCGGTGTCAACTTGTTAAGTGATGACCGGATCATCCTGCGGAAACACCAGGAAAGATATTGGATGTATGGCACTCCGTGGCACGGCGATGCAGGCGTAGCGTCGCCGCACCGCGCAGCGCTTTCCGCTATTTTTCTGCTCGAGCAAGCGCCGTTCAACGAGACCGCTTTGCTTCCCGCGCCGACGGGCGCAGCGGAGATGTTCGCCCGCGCTTTTGTGCCGCACTATCTGGAATACGGTATCCGATTCACATTAGATTTTCTGGACCAGATTACCCGCTCCGTTCCTTGTTTCATCCTGCGATTCACACCAACTCCAGAGGCCGTGGAGGCAGTTCGCTATGCGCATGTCTAAGGCCCTGGTGCGCAGGGATTCCCGGCTTTTTACGGAACTGTGTGAGGCTTTGCTGCGCCACGGGAATGCCGTGCAGTTTCGCGCGAACGGGCAGAGCATGAGCCCGAACCTCATGGATGGCGATGATGTGGTGATTACGCCCATAGCCACGGCCGAAGTTCGCCGTGGAGATATTGTGCTCGCGGAAAACCCAGAGGGTCTACGCGCGCACCGCGTGAAATCCCTGAGTGTTTGCACCGGGAAAATACAACTTCGCAGCGACACCGGATTGGATTTCGATCCGAGTCCGTCCCGGATCGTCGGAAAAGTGGCCGCGAGGATGCACGGGCGGCGGGAAGAGAAGCTCGGTGCATTCCAGACGCGATTCGTTCATCCCTTGCGGATCACAGCTCGCCGGCTGGGAGTTGCGACAAAGTTGAGGCTGCAGCGTTTAGGGCTGTTTTTTCTGGGAATTGCAACTTTTTCGCTGGTGTGCGTGACGCTTATCGCGCCGGTTGCTCATTCGCAAACTGCCGATCTGCAACTGACACAAACGGCTTCGACCACGGCAATCGCGGCGGGTTCTAACTACACCTATACAGAGGTCGTGAAGAACAACACTTCGTCGGCCACGGTTACATCCGGGACGATCACGGTGTACATGCAGACGCCGGCAAATACGACTTATCAGTCTTATGCGGGAACAAACTGGAACTGCACGAATCCGGGCGCCAATGGTATCGGTCCCGTTATCTGCGCTTACAACGCCGCGTTAGCCAGTGGTGCAACGGCAAACTCGCTAACGGTCACGTTCGAAATCGCGCTCTGGAGAGCGAACACCGCCTATGCGGTAGGCACGCGGATTGTCGACAGCAACGGAAACGTCGAACAGGTTTTCAGCATAAAGGGCACAGGAACGTCCGGCACCACGCAACCCACCTGGAACGCGACTCTCGGCGGCCCGACGACCGACAACGCCGGCGCGAATCAAGTGATATGGCAAAACGCCGGAACTGCGGCCGGCACGACAATTCAAAGTTCCGCCACTGTTACGAACTCCACGTTTGTGGATACCGTCCCTTCGAACAATACCAGTCTCAGCTCGATCACCATTGAGCCGGTCAGCAGTGCCGACCTAGCTCTTGCGATGGCGGTGGCGCCGACGCCGATTTTCATCTCTTCCAATCTCACTTACACAATCACGGTCCAGAATCTCGGGCAAGCCAGCGCGCCTGTCACTTCTAACGTGCTCTCGGATGCCCTTCCGTCCGGACTCACTAACGTTTCAGTAGCGGCGTCCGCCGGGTGGTCCTGTAGCGGGACTGCCACCGTGACTTGCTCTATCACCTCAGTGATGGCCATGGGTGCCGCAGCGACCATCACAATTACCGGAACGGCGCCCGCCACGGCGCAGACTCTCTCGAACACGGCCACGGTTTCCTTATCCGGTGACCCGAACTCTGCAAACAATTCGTCCACGGCCTACACCGTCGTTCAACCCTTAGCGTGTGCCACCCCAGGCCGCGACGGAGCAGGCGGGACTCTCTCCGGTGCGGTGAACACGTACTTTCCGCCTTCCGCCAGCGGCATCCTTGCTTCCGCCGCGACTTCCGTTGCACTCGGGGCCGCAGCTGCAAACGGCGCTCAAACCGCGATCGCTGCCGGCGATCTGCTGCTCATCATTCAAATGCAGGGCGCTGCAATCAACGATACAAACACTAGCTCCTATGGACATGGGGTTCCCGGCGATCCGGCGTCAGGTTCGACCAGCCTTGGCAGTTCCGGCTTCTTCGAGTTCGTCACTGCAAGTAGTGCAGTCCCGGTCGCGGGTGGGACTCTCACGTTCGTCGGAACAGGACCCACCGGCGGCTTGTTGAACAGCTACTACGAAAATGTCGACTCTGCTGCCCAGGGCCAACAGACCTACCAGGTGATTCGCGTTCCTCAATACACTTCGGCAACCTTCAGCTCGACGCTTGCACCGATCGGCTGGAATGGATCGGTGGGAGGGGTTCTTGCCGTCGATGTGGCATCCCAGCTCACTCTTGGTGGCACCGTCGCTCTGGATTCACTGGGATTTCGCGGGGGCGGAGGCATCACCCTCGCCGGAGCCAGCGGCCTGGCAGACACCGACTACGTTACGACCTCTCCGGCAACTTTGCCCGCGCTGAACAACACCACGCAGAAGGATCCGCCAGCGGGAAGCGGCGCCAACGGCTCGAAAGGTGAGGGCATCGCCGGAACGCCGCACTGGATTGCGCCGAGCGCCATAACCACTTCATCGACGGCGGTAAGCACGGGCCAAACGGTTGTCGAAGGACTGCCCGGGGGGAGCTTTGCGCGGGGCGGTCCGGGCAACGCCGGTGGTGGTGGCACGGACGGACATCCGGCCGGAAATGATTACAACTCCGGTGGAGGCGCGGGCGCGAACGGCGGAGCCGGAGGCCAAGGGGGTTATGGCTGGAACAGCATGGCCGCGACAAACTCTACTGATGGCGGCTTTGGCGGTGTCGTGTTCCCAGCTTCGACGAGCGCACTGGCGATGGGTGGCGGTGGCGGCGCCGGAACCACGAACAACGGCTCTTATTACATTTCCAAGACGATCAACAGCGCTGACTGCGGCACGACTTGCACGGGAATTTACAGCAGCGGCGGAGCTGGTGGCGGGATTGCGATTATTCACGCCGGAAGTGTAGTCGGTACGGGCACGATTACCGCAAACGGCGGTTCGACGCTAAACACTTTGAATGACAGCACCGGCGGAGGCGGTGGGGGCGGTTCGATTCTCGTGTTCTCGAACAGTGGCGGCTTGAGCGGGCTGACGGTAAGTGCGAACGGTGGCAGCGCAGGCGATGCATGGCCCGGTGAGGCGCCGGGAGGGTTTCCCGGGCAGCGTCATGGGCCCGGCGGAGGTGGTGGGGGCGGCGTCATCATTCTATCCGGCGCACCTGCAGCCAGCGCGGTGGCTGGCGGCAGCAACGGCTACACCGATACGGTGCAGGATTCCTATGGTTCGACGCCTGGGCAAGCCGGCGCTGTGGTAACCACAGATTTCATCACGGAAACGCCTGGGACGCAGTCCGGCGCTTACTGCGCAGGCGCAGATCTCGCTGTAACCAATTCCAGTTCGCCTCAAGTTGTGCTTCCCGGCGCAACTATTACCTACACGCAGACGGTGACCAACAACGGACCGCTGGACGCCGTCAACGTCGTTTTCAGCGAAGGCATTCCGGCAAACACAACCTTTCAGTCCATCAATACGGTTGCCGGCTGGACTTGCGTGACTCCTGCGGTCGGCGGAACCGGGACAATTGCCTGCAACGACCCGGATTTTGCCAATGGAGGGTCGGTTACCTTCACTGTCGTAGTGCAGGTTGGGAATGGAACAACCAGCGGGACGCAGATCGTCGACGTTGACACGGTGACATCCGGGACGAACGATCCTAATCTCGCCAACAACACGGCGACCGCTGTTACTACCGTCGGTACCGGCACGCAAGCCGATCTTGCAGTCACGAATACAGCTTCCTCACCAACGGTGACCACGGGGTCAAATGTCACCGTGACGGCGGTGGTCACGAATCTCGGCCCGGCAACGGCATCGACGGCGGTATTCACCGAAACAATCCCGACGAATACGACTTTGGGCGCCGCGTTCACACCACCGACAGGCTGGTCTTGCAACACCATTCTGGTCGGCGGGACCGGGACGTTCACCTGCACGATTGGCTCGTTAACGGCTAACGCCACGGCAACGTTCTCGCTCGTGTTGAACGTGAATTCCGCAACACCTTCTGGGACGGTGATTTCGGCGACAGCCAACATCGCGGCGACCACTCCTGACCCGAATTCCGGAAATAATTCCGCAACGGCGTCAACGACTGTTGCTACTACGGGGCAAGCCGATCTCGGGGTGACAAGCACTGGCGCACCCAATCCCGTCACGCCCAGCAACAACATTACCTATACGCAATCCATTACGAACAATGGACCGACGGCGATTACGGCGTCTGGCACAACGACGGTTACATTTACGGACACTATCCCGGCCAATACCACTCTTGGTGCTACCTTCACTGCGCCCACGGGTTGGACTTGCAACACAATTGCTGTGGGCGGCACAGGGACGGTCACTTGCACACTGAATTCCGGGCAGACTCTGGCGGTCGGCGCCATCGTAAAGTTTCCGCTGGTCGTCATGGTCAACGCGGGCACGGCTTCTGGAACGACGATCACGAATTCGCCGAACATCAGCAGCTCGGTAAGCGATCCGAATACCGCGAACAATACCGCGACGGTCACAACCCTTGTCGCTTCGCCCACACAAGCCGACGTGAGCATCAACAAAACGGCTGCTCCAAACCCGGTTAACCAAGGAACCAACCTTGTCTATACGCTGACGATCTATAACGCCGGACCCGCGATAGCACAAAACGTTGTCGTGAGCGACCCGATTCCCGCGCAGGTGACTTACAGCTCTTCGTCCTCGACAGTTGGCAGCTGTACTTACACGGCGGCTACCACCACGGTTTCCTGCAACTTAGGGAATCTCAGCGTGGGGAGTACGGCGGTGGTCACGATTAATGTGAACGCCGTCACTTTCAGCTCCAGCTCGTACTCGACGAATACCGCGACGGTTAGCTCTTCCACGTCCGATCCCAATCTGTCGAATAACACTTCCTCATTCACTTCCACAATCCAGGCGTCCACGGCGGTGGATGTGTCGTCCTTCGATGCGTATTCGCAGCCAGGCGGCACGGTGCGGCTGGTGTGGCACACGCAGGAAGAATCCCGGAACCTCGGCTTTCATGTGTACCGGGAGGATGGCTTGGGCCGCCATCGCGTGGACTCTTCGCTCATTGCCGGCTCGGCGCTGCTGTTGCGCGGTTCCAAGCCTCAGCATGCGGCGAAGTCATATGCGGCAATCGATTCTCAGCCAGCGCCGAATGCAGTGTATTGGCTGGAAGATGTGGACATCAACGGCACAAAGACGCTTCATGGGCCGGTTTACGTCGAGCCTGCTTCGACGGACGAGGTGCGTTCACGAGGCGCAACGCAAAATGGCATTGGGATAGCTGTCTCGCCATCGCTATCCAAGATTTATTCCGGTGCCAGCGCAATGTCGAGCAATGTTCGTTCGGATCGTGGACCGCGGCCACGGCCAGTCGTGTTTGCGCCTCGAGATGGCTCGCCATCTTTCAATGCGGCGGATCACATCGCGGTCAAAATCTCGGTGGATCGAGAGGGGTGGTATCACATTCCGTTCTCGCAGCTCTTCTCCGCGGGCCTCAGCCCGAACACAGAGCTACGTTCTTTGCATCTTTATGCTGAAGGTCTCGAGCAACCGATCCTCCTTGTCGGTCACGAGGCGGGTCTACCGTCGCCGTCCGATGCGATCGAGTTCTTTGGAACAGGAATTGACACGCCGTATTCCGCTGACCGTGTCTACTGGCTTGTCTCTGAAGGTTACGCCGGCAAGCGCATTCTTTCTGCTCCGGCGGCTCAATCAGAAGCGACTGGCGCTGAGAGCTTCCCGTTTAGCGCCATTCGGGAAGATCGAACCACTTATTTCGCCGCTTTGTTGAATGGCGAAAACAATGACAACTTCTTCGGCGCCATCGTTACGTCGGATCCCGTTGATCAGACTCTGAACGTCGTCCACAGGGACATTTCTTCTACGCAGCCGCTCACGCTGAACCTTACGCTGCAAGGAGTGACGGACGGGCAACCACACTCCGTTTCCGTCCAATTCAACGGCTCAACCGTTGGCACTCTAAATTTCTATGGCGAAATACTTGCGACGCAGTCTTTCTCGCTCGATCCTTCGCTGGCGTTAGACGGCACGAACACCGTTACGTTGACGGCGCTCAATGGTGACAACGACGTTAGCGTCGTTCAGTCAATCGAGCTTCAATATCTCCACACGTACGTCGCAGACTCAGACTGGCTGCAAGCCACGGTGCAGCCCGGCACGGATTGTCACATCTCCGGATTCTCGAATCCTCAGGTCCGCCTGTTCGATATCACTGATCCGCTCTATATTTTCGAGGTCAGCGGCAAGATCGCGTTGGAATCGGGCGGGTACGGGATCACCGCCGGACTTCCATCCGTGTCAGGCAACGCACGGACCATGCTGGCGTTTTCGGCGGATGCGCTTTCTTCTCCGGCCGCTATCGCCCCGCATACACCCACGTTGCTCGATGAACGGCATGCAGGCGCCGACATCGTGGTTATCGCCTATCCGGACTTTGCCTTTCACCTGACCCCGCTTGTGCGGCTTCGCCAGTCGCAGGGGCATGTCGTTGACGTGGTCACAACCGAACAGATTTTTGACGAATACAATTTTGGCGAGCGCAGTCCGTTTGCGGTGCGCAGCTTCTTGCAGGACGCCGTTGCGCACTGGCACAAAAAACCGCAAGCGGTGCTTCTGGTCGGCGACGCTTCGATGGATCCGAGGAACTATCTCGGGTTCGGCGATTTTGATTTTGTTCCCACTCGAATCATCGAAACAGCCGCGCTCAAGACCGCCTCCGACGATTGGTTCACGGATTTCCTGCAGACCGGCTATGCCACGATCCCGACGGGCCGCTTGCCCGCACGCACGGCAGCGGAAGTCGACTTGCTCGTTTCGAAGATTATCGGATACGAGCAAGGTTCGTCCGTCGGCTCTTGGGACTCGCAAGCTCTTCTGATTGCCGATCAGAATGTCGACGCTGACTTTTCATCTGCGGTTATTTCCGCGGCGGCGACGATGCCTTCGTCCCTGCAGACCTCCCAGATTCTCGCAGACGGCGTTGATCCGTCCACGGTTCACGCCCAGATCGTCGAGGCTTTAAACAGCGGGGCACTGCTTGTGGACTATAACGGCCATGGCGCGGAACAGCAGTGGTCTTTCGTCGACCTGTTCGACAACAACGACGCCTCGGCTCTCAGTAACGGCAGCCGGCTCCCGGTTTACGTCCTCATTGATTGTCTCAACGGATTGTTCCAAGACGTTTATGCCGAAAGCCTGGCCAAGGCGCTGATTCTGGCTCCCAATGGCGGTGCCGTTGCAGTCTGGGCGTCGTCTGGATTCACGGACGAGCCGCCTCAAGCCTCCATGAACCTCGCCTTTCTACACCAATTGGCGGTGAATCCGGGCGATCCACTGGGGCGGCTGATCTTCCACGCCAAGAACGGCACAACCGACAACGATGTGCGCCGCACCTGGATCCTGTTTGGAGATCCAAGCATGAGATTCCATTTCCCGTCGTCTGGTTCTTCCTCCTCCGATTCCAAACCGGTCGCCGGTCGATCGACTTCGATTGAGCTGTCCAGCGACTGCCGTCGCGAAATTTCTTGCCTGAAGGAGAAACAATGAACACCAAAATAGAGCGCGTGTTATCGGGCTTGGGCTTGTTTGCGTTTGCGTGCGCTGGCACGCCGGCAGCCGCTCAGACTCCCGCACTGGGTTTGGTTGCGAAGACCGCTGCTGCTTATATCGGCGATGCCGCGGCATCGGAAGGCTCTTCGGTTTACTCCGGCGATTATCTGTCGACTTCGGATAATGGGACGATGCTGGTGCGTATTGGCGCGCTTTCGCTGGAGTTGCAGAGCTCGTCGTCGGCGCATATCTACCGCGCACCGTACGGCGCGGTTCTGGAGCTGAATCGCGGGACCGTGCTCTATACGACGCCCGGCGGACAGCAGAACCTGGTGATTGTCGCTTCCGACGTCCGCGTGACACCTATTCTTTCAAATTCCGATTTTGGTCGCGTGACCATCGACGATCCTTGCAACGTTACCGTTGAGAGCAAGCGCGGGGAAGCCGACGTTAAGGTGGGTTCGGAGAGCCGCACGGTCGAACAAGGAAAGGCCTACCGCGTGCATGCCGAAAATGAAATTAGTTATCGCCAGTATCTTTCGCCGGACGCCGACGACTACCATAAACATCATGAGCACAGTCCCTGTGCAGCTATGGACATGGCGCACGGTCATCTGCCGATCGCGCCGGGCCAGAGCCGTTTCCTTCTGCTCACAGCGGTGCTGGTTGGCACGGGCACCGGAATAGCCATCATGAAGGCCATGGAGAGTGCGGACCGCCCCTGAGCGCTCCGCTGAAGGCGTTCTTCAGCCGTGTCCGCCTGAGAGTTCGCGCACGATAGATCCTACGAAGGTCCTGGCGTCACCGAACAACATCAGTGTCTTATCCAGGTAGTACAGCGGGTTTTCGATCCCTGCGAATCCGGCGGCCATGCTGCGCTTGATGACCATCACCGTGTGCGCCTTGTCTACGTCCAGGATCGGCATGCCATAGATGGGGCTGCTCTTGTCTTCGCGGGCTGCTGGGTTTGTGACGTCATTGGCTCCGATGATTAGAGCGACGTCGGTTTGCGGAAAATCTCCGTTGATATCATCCATCTCCAACAAGCGGTCGTAGGGAATATCCGCTTCGGCGAGAAGAACGTTCATGTGACCCGGCATGCGTCCCGCGACAGGATGGATGCCGAATTTCACGTCGATGCCTTTTTTGGTTAAGGCATCGTAGAGTTCACGAACCTTATGCTGGGCCTGCGCCACGGCCATGCCATACCCCGGCACAATCACTACCTTGCTCGCCGCAGCCAGAATTCCAGCGGCTTCTTCGGGTGACGCGCTGCGTACCGGGCGGGCTTCCACGCCGCCCGCAGCGGACTTTTGTTCCTGGCCAAATGCACCGAACAGGACGTTGGTGAATGACCGGTTCATCGCCTTCGACATGTTCACGGAGAGAATGAAACCCGAAGCGCCATCCAGGGCGCCTGCAATGATCAGTAATTTGCTTCCCAGCACGAATCCCATCGCAGCCGCCGACAATCCAGCGTAGGAATTCAATAGTGAAATTACCGTCGGCATGTCCGCTCCGCCGATGGGAATGATCATCATCACGCCGAAGATTAGGGGAATCACGATCATGAGCGGGAACAGAAACATTTTTTCGGGATTGTGTACCAACATGAGTGCAATCACTACGGCGATCGCTAGCATTCCAAGATTGACGAAGTTTTGTCCTTTATACGTGATGGGCCGCTGCGGCAGCACCTCCTGGAGTTTTCCCGCAGCCATCAAGCTGCCCGTAAAGGTCAGCGCGCCAAGGATCACTTCAAGGGAAAGCACGCCCATCATGAATTTCGGTACCGCTGGAGCGCGTAAATAAAATTCCGCAGTGCCTACGAGTGTTACGCACAGCGCTCCGAAAGCGTGACTGAGGGCGGTTCGTTGCGGCACCGCCGTCATCGCGACTTTGCCCAACGGCACACCGATGATTGTGCCCAGCACGAGACCAATGGCCACCCAGCGATAGTTCAAGCCGTGATGCAACAGAGTTCCCAGGATGGCCAGGAACATGCCCACTTCGCCTGCCCATACACCACGCCTTGCGGTTGCTGGAGAGCTCAGCCATTTCAAGGAAAGGATGAACAAAGCGGTCGCAATGATGTAGGTGACTTCGATGATGGTATCGGCAGGAATCATATGGTCACGGTTTCCTGGTGCCGCTGGCTTTGAACATTTTCAACATGCGGTCCGTGATAATGAAGCCGCCGACGATGTTGCTTGTGGCGGCCACGATGGCAATCGTTCCCAGAATCGTTGCCAGTTTGGTTTTTCCTTCGCCCGCCAGGATAATCGCTCCGACCACGGCGATGGCGTCCAATGCGTTGGTCAGCGACATCAGTGGCGTGTGCAGCAAAGGCGAGACACGGCGGATGACTTCAAATCCGATAAACGCCGCCAACATGAAAACGTACAATCCCGTCAGCAAATCCAGATTCATGAAGCACCCCCGGCCGGTGCGGCTTGTAGCGCTGGCATCCCGAAAAATTCTCTCACTCGCGCATTGACCACTACTCCATCCCGGGTCACGAGCGTTTCGCGAATGATTTCGTCCTTCAGATCTACTTGCAACTTGCCCTCTTTCACCAGATGTTGCAAAAACGCGCTAACGTTTCGCGCATAGAGCGCGCTGGCGTGATACGGCACAGTTGCCGCTAAGTTGAATTCACCGATGATCGTGACGTTGTGTTCCACGACGATTTGGTCAGGTATGGTAAATTCGCAATTGCCGCCGCGTTCCGCCGCCAGGTCCACAATCACCGAACCGGGAGCCATTTTCTCCACCATATCCTTGGTAACAAGCACGGGGGACTTCTTGCCCGGGATCACCGCGGCGGTAATCACTACGTCGCTTTCCGCGACCGTTTTTCCCAAAAGCTCCCGCTGCTTCTGATAAAAAGCTTCGTCTTGAGCCTTGCCGTAACCTCGCGCGTCCTGCGCGTCTTTGGCTTCAATGGGCAATTCAACAAAGCGTCCGCCGAGGCTTTGCACCTGCTCTTTCGCGGCGGGCCGCATGTCGTAAGCAGAAGCTACAGCGCCGAGACGGCGCGCGGTGGCGATCGCTTGTAAACCGGCAACACCGGCTCCGATGATCAGCACGCGCGCCGGCGCAATCGTTCCAGCTGCGGTCGTCAGCATCGGAAACATGCGCGGCAGTGTATTGGCGGCAAGGACAACGGCCTTGTATCCGCAGATCGTGGCCATCGAGGACAACGCGTCCATGCTCTGCGCCCGCGTCGTTCGCGGCATTAACTCGACGGAAAATGCGGATACGCCTCGTTCGGCAATCTCCTGAAGAGTTTTTACCGTTCCAAGGGGGCGCACGAAACCGATGAGGGCTTGCCCCTTCCTCATCAAAGGCAGATCGGCGCTTCCCGTTTTGTCGTTCGCGCCGTAGCACAGGAACTGAACAACGATGTCGGCTTTCTGGAAAAGTTCGGCACGGTTGGTGACGAGTTGGGCTCCCTTGTCTGCATACTCCGCGTCAGGATAACCGGCTGCTATTCCTGCTCCCACCTCTACGACGACTTCCAATCCGGACTTTTTCAGGTTTGGAATTACCGTGGGAACGATGGCGACGCGGCGTTCTTTCGGATAGATTTCTTTGGGCACACCGACAATCATGCGCCCTCCTTCCTGCTCTGCATTCGCTGCAGTCTAGGTTCTGATTCTTGATTCGCGTGGGACCGGCCACATGTACTTGGGGCACTGCTAGGGACGCGCGTTCTCGTTTGCTTACTATCGTTCATTGATCAGGAGCACCCGGAAGCGAGAGGAGCAACGGGCATTCGGAACAAAAAGCCATCGTGCGTTTCACGTGTTCCACATGAACATCAAAGCTCGAAATGACGGTGGAATTTTATCCTTAATGTACGGTCCGCCACAAGCCGCCGTGCCCGTGCTACTTCAATCCCTGATAAACGGCGAAGGCGTCCTTGAGCTTCTTGAGTACGCTTTGTTTTTCGTCGACGGAACTCCAATCGGGATACTGGTTCGTGATTTCGATAGTCCGACTAATCCATGCCTTAAAATAATCCGCATCTTCTTTCGAATAGGGCTGCTTGCCCGCGATTGTGACGTACACTGGGCTGGTCGTCGCGTAGGCGTAATTGTCCATGACTGGATATTCCGCCTTGTCACTCCACGCGCGCAGCAAGCACCAGCCGCTGTCTTGGAGTGGAAGGGTCCCTGTCGCATCGGCTGAATCCCGCGCACCTTCCAGCTTCAGGCTCTGCGCCACTTTTCCGTTGCAGACCACCTCCAGATGATCGACGGGCACGAAAGAACGCAGTTTCGCAACAAAAGGAACTGCCGCCTCGGGTGCATCGAACTTCAGTTCACTACCCACCATTTTGCTGGCGAGCGTGAACTCGATCAGCGGGCCATTGGTTGCAAAGGATCGGCCCTGCTTCAGTGCATCGATCCATGTTTCGAGATTGACAGGCCACGCAGGTGTCCGCACATAAACGCGGTCAAATCCGACTTGGCCACGGATAGGCGCGGCATAATTCGTAGTCGCATCTGTTCCGCCACCCGCGGGAAGTTTGAAGCCCAGGTTCAGGAGTTTGTACCAGACCGCGGCTGTGGATTTGTGGTCGCTAAACCCGACAATTTCGATGTAGTCCAATTTTCTTAGCGCTACATCCACCGGCAATTCATCGGTGATCCGCTGTGCAGGTACCGCGAAGGGATCCGGCACTTCGTCAAACGGGTGAACCGCCCCCACCAGCGCTCCCTGCGCGTGGGCCATGTCGTACACATCCGCGTTCATCGGATACAGACTTGCCGCCGCGGTGTTGGGGTAGCCCGCGTATCCCGGCAATAACAAATGGTCCTTCAAATTCAAGATTCCGCGGTGCCCCCAATAGCTGGTGTGGAATTCCTGGCCCTGAACAATCTGGGCGCCAGACTCGTTTCCAGAATTTGCAGTGAAATCGACGAACTCAATGTCTGGAAAGCGCTGCTCTTTATTGACAGCGAGGTTGTTTACGAACTGAACTCCTTCACCGTTGGCCATGGTGCGCAACCACTCGGGGTCATTTTGGTAGCTGCCACCATAATTCATGTGCACGTGGAGATCCCCGCTGGTCCAGTATCCGGCGGAGTTCCAGGGGGGCTGCAGCGGCTGCAGGGTAATACGAATTTCCTTCGCTTGGCCAGCGGCAATCTCAATGGTGCGTTTGTCAAGGTGATAGTCTGGACCCTTGCTTGTTTCGAGCGTCACGCGGCCTGCAGGCGCCACGAATTCCCCGTAGGCATTCACGTATACGTAGTGACGCTCAAACTGCCTTTCACCCCGGTCAAAACCGTCATCCGCGTGGACGGTTCCTGCTTGCCAGCAGAAGCGGCCTGTTGCATCGGTCATAGACACACGCGCGCTGGTGGGTTGTCCGTCGTCGGTTTCCACCGATACACGTACAGTTCCGACGGGTTTGAGAAATTTTAGATTCTTGGCATCAAAGCCGGTGATCTGCTGGATTCCACCGGTGCCGAATTCCTGAACCTCGATTGCCGTGCTGCCGGTGAAATTCGAAATGTAAGCTATCTTTTTTCCGTCCGGTGACCAGCGCGGATTCGTTTGATCCCAGCTTCCGTATGAAATCGGGAGTGCGTCGCCGCCATTTGCGGGCATCACCCACAAGTTCTGCCACTCTCTGCCCAGATAGGAGCTGAAGACCATGCGCGAACCGTCCGACGAAAAATCGGGCTTGGCCTTCCAGCTCGTTTCTTCGTAGTGAATCTCGCGCGGCTCGGCGCCGGGCTCCGCTTTCATACGCCAGAATCCACCGGTTCCGTAGATATGTCCCTTGTTGCAAACGAACAGAATTTCTTTTCCGTCGCGCGTCCACGCGGGATTGATTTCCATGTCGTACGCGCTGTAGTAGTAGCGGGGCAGGGAACTACTGGTTTCTCCCGTGAGTCGAACAGCGTTCTTTAATTCGCCATCGTCAAAATCCGCCATGAAAATGTGAAAGCGATTGTTGTACCGAGTCGAAACCCAAATAATTTGTTTTCCGTCTGGCGACCACCGCGGCTCAACATTCACTGCTCCGCCGTTGGTTAAAAGCTTCGTTTTGCCAGTCGGTAAATCGAGCAACCACAGTTCCATGGCGTCTTTTTGGTACGACACGTACACGACGCTGTTTCCGTCGGGAGACCAATCCGGTTGATAGTCGTAACCCAGGCCATCCGTTAGTTGTGTGGCGTCGCTCGAATCGACGCGCTGACGCCACAGTGAACCGGACATGGAGTAGATCAATTCCTTTGAATCCGGACTCCAACAAAGACTGCTTGGTCCGCTGGTTAACTGCGGCAAGTACAATTCACGGAAGTAATAAGGATGGGGTTCATCAATTTGCGGCAACACTGGCCGACGCTGAGCGCCAGCGGGAATCGCCATGCAAGCGGAGAGGAAGCAGACAATCCCTAGAACTTGTTTCATTATCACACGAGGTAAGTTTCCGCGAGGTCCGTAGGCCATGGTCCGGACGCATTAACGTTACGCCAAACCTGCCTTGGTGAGAGGCATTTCTCTTATACGTTTTCCTGTGGCCGCGAAGATGGCGTTGTAAATCGCGGGAGCGACGGGAGGGAGGCCGGGTTCGCCTATCCCGGCGGGCGGGGCATCGCTTTCGACAATGTACACGTTGGTCTCGCGGGGCGCCACGTTCATCCGGGCCACCTGGAAAGTGTCAAAATTCGACTGATCGATGACTCCGTTCGTCGCGGAGATTTCGCCGTAAAACGCGATGCTCGTCCCCATGACGGCCGCGCCTTCGAACTGCTGCTTGGCGATGAGCGGATTGACGATGGTCCCCGCGTCCAGCGCGGTATCCACTCGTTGGATCTTCACTTGGCTGCCTTCGACTTCGGCTTGAACCACAGTGGCTACGTAGGTCAGGAAGCTGCGGTGAACGGCGATACCCATCCCGAAACCGTTGCCGGACTTCTGTTTCCCCCAGCCTGATTTTTCCGCCGCGATCTGAACGACCCGTCGGAATCGAGCGATATCGATGGGATATTTCTCGTAGTCTCCATCGTAGTTGGTGTAATCCTTCGGAAGTTCCGTTTTTAGCATGAGCCGGTCGGGACCGAGAAGCGCCAGTACATATTCGACGGGATCTTTCCCGGCAGCGTTTGCCAATTCACCCACAAAAGAATGGACGCCGTATGCGTGGTAGATATTCGCTACCGAGCGCAGCCATCCAATACGGGTGTGCGCGGGCGCTGGGCCGTTTTCCGCGCGGTGATTCGGCAGCGCAAACGGAATATCGCTGAAGCCTAGGCCGATTTCCCCTGCGTCCGCATACTGCGCGGACGCGTCGAATGTTGAAGCGATTGGGGGAAATACGCTGCGTTGCAGCCACGCGGACGGCTTTCCATCGGTGCCGAGCGAAGCCTTGAAATACATCGCGGCCACGGAATGAAAAGTGTCGAATTTGATGTCGTCCTCGCGGCTCCAAACCACTTTTACGGGCTTGCCGGTTTTCTTCGAGAGCACCGCGGCTTCCACGGCGAAATCGGGAAAAGATTTGCGCCCGAACCCACCGCCCAGCAGCGTTACATGCACGATCACATCTTCTTTCTTCACTCCCACGGCGGCGGCAATTGCCTCTTGCGCGCCTTGCGGATTTTGTGTCGGGGCCCACGCCTCGACTTTCCCGTCGCGATAAACGACGAGAGCGGCGGGAGGCTCCATGGCGGCGTGAGCGAGCATGGGCGCGTAGTATTGCGCCTCTACGATTTTGCCGCCATTAGCGAAGGCCTGATCGACATTGCCGTTTTCACGAACGACCTTGCAGGGTTTGCACGCCGTCGCTTCCAAGTCCTTGCGAAAGGCGTCGGAAGTCCAGACGCGGTGTTCGCTCTTGGTCCATTCCACCTTCAGCCTTTTCTTGCCTTGGAATGCCGCGTAAGTGCTGTCCGCAATCACGGCGACACCGCCGAGAGCTTGCATCGTCACCGGGGGTTTGAACGGTTCGAGTATGGCGGTCCGCTTCACGCCAGCGACTTTCAGAGTTGCGGAGTCATCCACGCTCTGAACTGCGCTGCCATAAACCGGCGGGTGGAGCACCGAAGCATACAGCATGCCTTCGACGCGCGTGTCCTGGCCGTAGCCAGCTTTGCCTGAAACCATGTCTTTGAGGTCATAGGTTGGGGAAGGTTTTCCGATGTAGCGCCAGTCGCTTCGAGCCTTCAATTGGAGTTCTTCTTTTTTTGGCACCGGCAGTTTCGCCGCCGCCGCTGCGAGCTCTCCGTAACCGAGTTCTTTCCCGCTTGCCCTGTGCATCACAACGCTCGCATCGGTTGTGCATTCTTTTTCCGGCACGTTCCAAGTTTGCGCTGCGGCTCTCACCAGCATTAAGCGTCCGGTCGCACCAGCTTCGCGCAAAGGTTCGAAGAAACTCACCACCGAGTGGGAACCGTCTGTATCCTGATCTCCATATTTCGCGTCTCCCGTGGCTTGTACCACTTTTACGCGGGTCCAATCGGCGTCCAACTCATCGGCAACAATTCGAGGCAAACCCGAGCGGTTGCCGCTACCCATCTCCGAACGGTGGCAGACAATGAACACCGTGCCATCGGTGTTGATCGCCAAGTAGACGCTTGGTTGCAACACAGCCTTTGCCATGGCCTGGTCACCTGCGAGCAAGGGCGCGGCACCGAACGCTTTGGGAAGAAGTTGCGCTCCGAGCACGAGCCCACCCGTTCCGACAATGCCCTTCAGAAAGTCACGGCGGCTTACATTTTCAATTTGGATCATGCTCTCACCTGAAGGCACAAACCACGAAAATCAATGAAAATACGTATAACAGCGTAATTCTATCCTACTCGGATTCGCGGTGCTTGCAACTTCCCGCCAAGTGGAGGTCAGCGCACAAGGAGCGCGTCAGGGCTTTTGGGAAATCAGCAGTTCCTGCGGCATCCCCGGGATCGGATGAAGGGTCGTCTCCGGGAAGCCGGCTTCTAGAAACATTTCTTTGTACTCCGTAAATGTGTACGCGTCGCCGGCATCCGTGCCAGCCAACATCAGCAGGCTGAACGCCGCTTCGGTCGGAGGACTCACGCGATCTTCATTGGGCACAAACTCGAGTGTCACGGCGCTTCCTCCGGATTTTAGGGCTTGGTGCACGCGGCGCATCAGGAGCACGCAGGTTTTCGTATCAAAATGGTGGAAGATGTTGGTCAGCAGGACCAAATCATAGCCTTCGCCCAGGTCCGCCGCGAACGCACTTCCGGGCAAAGTCGCATAGCGATCAGCTACGCCTGCATTGGCGGCATTCTCTTTTGCGACAGCGAGGACTGCGGGCCAATCGAGTGCGGTGATTTGCGCCTTGGCGTTGTGCTTGGCGATGGTAATGCCGTACATTCCATGCCCAGCCGCGATGTCCAGGACGCGGACCGGCTTCGAATCCTGAGCGGCGATCGTGCGGGCAATGAAGTTCGCCGCCGGAATTGTGATGGGCGCCATGGACCTTGCGAACGAAACCCAGAGATCGTCATTCGGTTCGAGATTGTCGCCCTTTGTGTTTGCGGTTCCACCGCGACGAACGGCCTCGGTCAGGTGCGCCATATTTTCATAGTGCTGTCGGTTGGTCAGAAATTCGGCGATGGTCCCCATGTATTGTGGTGAACGCTTGCTTAGAAACAATGCAGCCTCTTGCGTCAACCCATAGCCTGAATTTTCTTTTCGCAGGAAACCAGTGATGACGAGATTGTCACTTAGAATGCGCACCCCTCGCTCGGAAGCGTTGAGCCGTTTCGCGAGGTCCACAACGCTACGGTTGCCTTCGTCGATTGCCGTGAATAGATCCATCTCGATGGCTGTCTTTAGCGTGGCGGTTTGGTGGTGGGCATTCAGGGTCTGAAAAATGCGTTCCGGTGACGGCTCGTGGGAAGGGGAAGTTGTAGACATATTGGGTTTATCCTCCGCGATTCTTCCGTCGACTATAAATCGGCGAGTGGCGGTTATCCACTGCAAAGTCATTGCTCCAGGGTGTGACCGCTGGCATACTGCTCTCCCGCGGCTCACAAGGATTCCCTAAATGAAGCGTGAATATCATCGTTGGTACTCGTCCCGGCTCGGTTTTGAACTTGGCGTTGTGGTTTACGGTCATTGGGGTCGTCCGCTTCTGGGATTTCCTACCAGCGCCGGCGATGAATGGGAACTCGAAGGCCAAAGCATGGTCGGGGCAGTTGCGGATTTCATCGATGCGGGCCGGGTGAAACTGTACACCGTGAATTCGATCAACGGTCAGAGCTTCTACAACAAAGCGGCGCACCCGTTCCATCGTAGCTATGTTCAATCTGTCTTTGACTCTTATCTTCGCGAGGAAGTCGTTCCTTTCATCTGGAACAATTGCCAGTCGCAAATCGGCATTTCCGCGATGGGTTCGTCATTTGGCGCGTATCATGCGGCGAATTCGCTGTTCAAACACCCCGATGTTTTCAAGCGCTGTTTTGCGATGTCCGGGGTGTATGATCTGAGGAATTTCATGGACGGGATGTACGACGACAATTTCTATTTCAACAATCCCGTCGACTATCTCGCGAATCTGTCCGACCCATGGTATTACGAGCAGCTCGCTTCGTGCGACATCCACCTCATTACCGGGACGGGCATGTGGGAACACAGCGGACCTACCTATCGGCTGTCGGAAGTGCTATCCAGTAGGGGAATCCGTCATTCCTTGGATAATTGGGGGCCAGAGGGCGGCCACGATTGGCCATTCTGGAAAAATGAGATGCGCGAGTACATTTCGAAGCTGTTCTGAAGGTGACTCAAGCGAGGCCCAGGTGCCCTAGTTGGTAATGGCCTTTTTCAATCACTTGGTCTTCGTCGATCCAAACATCGCAGTTTCGGGTGAGCACGTCCACGTGAGTGCGGGATTTCCAGTTGGCATGGGTCTGGCTGCCGTACGGATCGCCAAAGGCGATGTGCACGCCTGGGAACTTTTCGTCCTGCAATAAAATTCCGATCATGTGCGACAGGCCCAAGTTGGTGCCGAACGCCAGTTCACCTACACGATCGCTGTTTTCATCGGTGTGGCAATAGCTCCAAAATTCCTCTTCCAAGTCCTTGCGCGGGCATTCCACACCCTTCAGCCTGCCCTGCGCGATTTCCATCACCAACGGAGTGGCCTGGAGATCGCCATACTTGCCGTTGAAGTAGTCGCCTGCAGTGGCGTCGCAGACGAACGTTCCGTCCACCGTCGATGGGGTTGTGAACACTTCACCCGCAGGCAAATTCGACCAGTACCGGGGGCTGATCAAACCGCTAGTCTTTACCCAATCGAGTTCAGGATTGAAGTGTGCTTTGAAGAATGTGCCGGCTTCCGTTTTCACCGTCAGCGCCTCGGCGCGCACCATGCGTTCCCGGAGGCGGTCGCTCAACTCATCGACCTTGCGATAATCCGCTCGCATGCCTTGCTGCATAATCTCGGGCGTTACGCCGACCATGTGCGCATAGCGGATCTGCCGCCGCTCCACGATGCGGACGATCGCCATGCGCGCGCCTAATTCGCCCGGTTGCGGCGTCATGCACAGCACACCAACATCCGTTTGTTCGAGAGCGTCCAGGACCGGTTCCGGGGCGACGCTGATTGGCCGAGAGCCGAAATCTTCAAGCAGGAGTCCCGTGAATCTTGCGCCGCGCACTTCCAGGGCCTTTTCCAGGCTGGCGGCGACGCTCCGGCTAGCTTCGTCGGCAATCACGAGTACTTTTTCCCGAGGTCGCACACTCAGGCACACTTCGACGGCGTTTTTCGCGCCCGCCATCAGATCACCGGATGCATTTCCGAAGGACATCCTTACTATTTTACCGAATTTTTACGTTCTGCCAAATCGTGCGAAACTAAGATTTGCCCGCGGAAGCACGGCGTTCCGCTCGTTTGGGCTCCACACGAAACGACGGGATTTGGCCGCCGCCGCTGGTGACATTTGCCAGGCTGGTGCTGCTGAGACGAGTGAGGTAGCCGGCGACTCGGCCGCGAAAGAGATAGGGAGCGAAGTCCACTAGCATATTCTTGAATTCCACTTTGTTTGCCTGGCCGATGTAGGGAAACGTGCCGCGACGCATCGGGATGCGCTCCTGCACGATCCAGCAACCCTGAGCCTTTGCCGCTTTGGCACCCGGGAGCGCTTGTTCGATCGCAGCTTCCCATTCTTTCTTTTCCGTCTCCCAGCCGAGTGTGACGCCCTTTCCTCCGTACTCGTCGCTCGGTTTCATGACCAGGTTCTTTTGATGTTTGCGGATGTATTCCAGCAGTTCGATTGGCTCTCCGTCATATTCCGTTTTCACGTCGTCGACTACGCGGGTCCACGGAATGTGGCGCTGAATCAACTCCCTCTCGTCGATCGAAAAATAGCGAGCGTTCTTTTCGTCGGTCAGAACGGCGAAGAATGCCTTCACATGCGGAATCTTGCAACGGAAATTGTTGGCCACGCAGACCGTGCCGGAGGCGTGGGCCTTCACGATCGCTTCGCAATCTTTGGGCCGGGCAACAATGTCGTTAATCAACACGCGGCGATACAGCAACTCGATGGATTTGCCATTCGCGAGCAGGCGCTGGCCGTCGAACTCCAATTCCCGCGGATCGACTAGTTCTACGGGGATGCCCATCCGTTCGAAGCGATCCTTCAGAATCTCGAACTCGCTCCAGGTCGGCACTTCCTTCCAATCGACGATGGCCACTTGCGGCCGCTTCGCTTTTCCGCCCCAGTCCACGTAAGTGGAAATCAGCGCATCCAGCAATTTAGCGGAGAGCGGATAGCTGTGTACTTCAAAGCGCTTCTTGAATTCCTCCATCATTGGCAGACCGCGGAAAATGTCCGAGAGCGATTCCGAATAGCCAGCGCCAGCAGGGGATTCTCCATTGTATTCGGTGAACTTCAACGACTCCGGCAGTAAAAACGCATCCAGTCGCGACGCTGCGCTCGCCGGAGCATAGCCACCGTCCATGCGAACCAGGGCTTGTTCTTCGGGGCGAAGATGAAATTGTTGGAAAAGAAGAGCGTCCTGCAACGCGGCACTGGTCAGGCGCTCGGCAATCGACGCAATCGTTTCCGCCACACGGCGCACTCGCTCTTCGTCCTGCGGAGAGAGAAACACCGGACGCAGAAACGGGCAGTGCACGCGTGTTCCAAAGGTCAGTTTTGCGGCGCGCACTTCTTCCAGGAAGTTCTTGGCCAGGTCGGGGGACTTCTTCAGAAGGGGGCGAAGCAACTCGTCCCAATATTCGACAGGATCCGGGTTCCCGGTCGCTCGTGGTCTTGCAGCTCTCATCGGCGAACGGTCGTGGAAGGTGCTGTGGGCGCGGCCTGCGCACTCTGGACGGTGCGCGGCGCTCCCGTGAATCCTGCGGGTGCGCCGATTCCCAGCATCTCTTCCCAGCGCGGCCAGGTGTTGGCTACATTACCGTGCAGGGCGCGATCGATCACCAGGCGGGCCATTCTCTCGACCACTTGCTCGAAATAGAACTCCGTGATGCGGTCGCGTTCGAAGTCCGGAGCGGGATTGAGGAAATCAATCGCATACGCAATGCCGTTCTTGACCGCAAACTCGATGGTGTTCATTTCGTAGCCGAGCGCCAGGTTGATGGTCTGTGCGTCTTTCACGACTCGCGCGCCGAGTTCCGGTTTGAGATAGTTGTGATCGACGAGATAACGCCGCTCTTTCGGGTCGTACGCCACGGGTAAGATATCGGTCTTTCCGAACGTGAAGCACCGGACGTACTGTTCGAAGTCGATGAATTCCTGGAGGGTCATGCAGTACGGGGATGTCTGGTCATAGGCCTGAAGCAGTTCTTCTTCGTTGTTCACCTTGTAGACATGTTTCCAGCCCCCGCCGGAAAATGGCTTCAAGATCGCAGGCCTGCCAACGTAATCCAGAAGAGCCACCCAATCCATCGGGTATTTCAGGTTACGCAGAGATTCCGAATTAATATCCACACCGGCGGGATAGCCCTTTTGCGGCAGCAACACCGTCTTTGGAATCGCGATGCCGAGCTTTGCAGCCATTGTGTAATTGAAGAATTTGTCATCCGCTGTCCACCAGAAGGGATTGTTAATCACGTAGGTTCCCTGCAGTGCGGCGTGCTTCAGGTACCCGCGATAATATTCAACTTCGTGAGAAATGCGGTCCACGATGACCCGGTATTCCGCGGCTTCCCCCATCTTTGTCCCGCCCAACTTCACGAACTCGGCGGTTACGCCGTCCTTCTGACCCAGTTTGTTCACATGCTCCAGGAACGCCGGAGGAAAGCTGAACTCCCGCCCGCACAACAATCCCACCTTCACCATGGTTCTGCTCCTTCTTGCTTATGGCTTCAGTGTACCGTGCCTGCTGAACTAGACCGCGTTTCCATTGCGCTCGCGCGGGTTTCTCTCACCAGGTGTCTGACAACTTCCTTCAGATCGCCGGTTTGTTGATATACGCGGAACTGGCGGTCGGCGCTCGTTCCTTCATTCAAGATGGTGTGAATATATTCCACGGCGCCGCGGCTTCCAAGGTCGTCCAGGACATCGTCCACGAGTTCCAGCAACTCTGGAATCAGCAACCGCATCGGCACTTCTTGTTCCTTTCCGAAATCGATCATTTTTCCTTCAATGCCGTAGCGCGCGGCACGCCACTTGTTTTCTTCAATGAGGGCCCGATGGTAGGTCCGCCAGCCCATATTGCCAGTGTACAGGCGGTGGAGTTTCACGACGATGGCCTGCGTAAGCGCGGCGATCGCTACGGCTTCCTCTACTTTCGTGGTGGTATCGAACATGCGGAATTCCAAGGTTCCATATGTTGGATGAGGGCGCACATCCCACCAGATTTTCTTTCCGTTATCGATGCAATTCAACTTGATCAACAAATTTACATACTGCTCATAAGCACTCCACGAATCGAATTGTTCCGGGATGCCGGTGCGGGGAAAGCGCCGGAAAACGGTGGTTCGGAAAGATTTCAGCCCCGTATTTCTTCCCATCCAGAAGGGTGAACTCGTCGAAAGTGCCAGCAGGTGCGGCACGAAATAGCGCACCATGTTCATGATGTCGATGGTGGTCTGCTTGTCCGGCATGGCTACGTGAATGTGCATGCCGAAGATGAGCAGGGACCGTGCCAATTGCCCCATTTCCTCGACGATATGCTGATAGCGCTCGCCCGGGGAAATGACCTGGTCGATCCAACTCGAAAAGGGGTGTGTTCCGGCAGCGGCTACCTGGAGGCCGGTGCTCTCTGCCACGGATACGAGTTCGCTTCGCGTGCGGTGCATCTCGAGCCGCAATTCACTAATGTTTTCGCAAATCTTGGTGCCGGTCTCGACGATCGATTGGTGCATCTCTTGCTTCACCTGATCGCCGAGCCCACGTGAAGCCGCTGCGGACAGCAGTTGGATCACGTGCGAACGCAACTCCAGAGTTTCTGGATCAATGATTTGGAATTCCTCTTCGACACCGATGGTGAAACGGTGAGCCATGAGCGGCCTTCCGGATTGCGTGCTCGGAGCCAGTATCATACTCCGCCATTTCTTAAAAGACACGCTCCGCCAATTCTATCGCGTTGAGCTTCATTGACACGCTCAGGCGCATGGCCTACACTCCCCGCGCATCGCGCCTTTATTCGCTATTTTGTGCCTTTTGGGCCTACTTTTGGAGAGATCATGAGCCCCGTGCACCGCTATTGCCGCAAGCACCTTTGTGTCGCGACTGTTCTTTCGGCAACCAACTTGTTTTCAGGCTTCGCCTTCGCGCAGGACGCGTCCAAAGCCGAGAAGAAACCTGAAGAAGTATCCAAGGTTGCCACCGTTGAGGTAACTCCGGGCCAAACGACCACCCCGGTCGGGAGCAAACTTCAATTCAAGGCCGTCGGCAAGGATTCTCAAGGGCAAGCTCTTCGAGACACTGTCAAATTCTGGTTCGCGGCGCCGTTTGACGCGGCTTCCGCGGATGACCAAGGCGAGGTGTCCTTTGTTCAGCCGGGCGAAATCACGGTCGGGGCGGTGATCGGCAAGAAAATTGGATATGCGCACGTGTCGGTCGGCAAGCCGCGTATCGCCTCGATTGGAATCGGCGCTCCTTCGGCGCCACTCGCTGTCGGTTCCAGCCACCGTTTGACGGCCGTCCCGCGCAATCCTAACGGCGATCCGCGCACTGACATTGCTCTCACTTGGACGTCGCAGGATCCCAGGATCGCGTCGGTGGACTCTACCGGGCTCGTGCGTGCTCTAAAACCGGGAAAAGCTGTGATTCGCGCTGCGGGCGATGGCGCCACAGGAGAGGTGGCGGTCACGGTGGTGAAGAACCCAGTGTCCGCACTTGTCATTTCTCCGGAATCGACCGTTGCCAAGACCGGTGACGTCGTTCATTTTTCCGCCAAAGGCAAAAACGGCGTTTCCGTTCCGGTTGAGATCGCCTGGTCGATCCGGGAGGATGGGGCGCAAATTTGGCCCGACGGCGGATTTGTCGCCCACCGCCCGGGCACGTACACCGTGCTCGCTGGGGTTGGGGATCGGGTCGCATCCGCGAGCATCGTGGTCGCTCCTCGCGATATTGCCCGTCAGCTTGATGTTGTCGGTCATGCCATGCCCAAAGACGAGCAGTTCGCCGAGGAATGGATTTGGGATCACTACGCTTACCTTTCGTCGATCAACGATAAGCTCTACATTTTTGATATTGCCGATCCAACTCACCCGCAAGCTTCCGATCCCTTCAAAGTGGACGCGCGCTTGATCAACGACGTCAGCGTTACGCCTGACGGCAAAATCGGCATTATCTCTCGCGAAGGCGCCTCCAATCGCAAGAACGGAATCGTGTTTCTGGACACCAGCGACCCGCTTCACCCGAAAAAGATTTCCGAGTACACCGCTACGGTCACCGGCGGGGTTCACAGTGCTTACGTGAATACGCACTACGTGTATCTGACCGACGACGCGACAGGGTCGCTCCGGATCATTGATTTCGCTGACGTACAGAATCCGAAGGAAGTAGCGCGATGGCAGGTGGAAAATTCCGGCCAACAAGGCATGAAGGTGGCGGTACCTACGGAAGAAGGCGGCGGATTCACCATGGCCGGCCGCTATCTTCATGACGATCAAGTCATTGATGGCCTGGCGTATCTGGCCTATTGGCGCGACGGAGTGGTGATCCTCGACGTCGGCAACGGTATCAAGGGCGGAAGCCCGGAGCATCCACAATTCGTATCGCAATACCGCTTCAACTACGACGAGTTGTATGGATCTGGCTGGCTCGCCGGCGCACACGCTATCTTCCGCTACAAAAACTATCTCTTTGTGGGTGACGAAGTTTTTCCTGCCTCCTTCAGCCTGGTTTCCCGCGAACGCATTCCAGTGCGCGGTATTGCGCACATTCTCGATGTCGCCGATATCGCTCATCCGCGCGAAGTGGCCACCTACAGTGTGCCGGAGGCGGGATCGCACAACATTTGGGTGGTCGATGACGTGATGTACATCGGCTACTACAACGGCGGCGCGCGTGTGGTCGATGTTTCGGGAGAACTGCGTGGCGAGTTGTACGATCAAGGCCGGGAAATCGCGCACTTCTGGACCGGCGATTCACAGGGTTTTCGGACCAATCTACCGTTCGCGTGGGGAGTTTTTCCTTATAAAGGGCTGATTTACATCAACGACGTGCACAGTGGGCTGTGGATTACCCGGCTGGGAAAGAACAAGCCTTACACGCGGACGACCGAACCGCCGAGCGCGGCTGCTTCAGCACAGTCTCCCATGTAGGCAGAACCTACTCTATTTTCCAAAAATCAATTCCTGCGGCTTGCGGCGGGGTGTCAACGCTCGCTACATTTTTTCTGGCTTCGAGATCGATGACCTCAACGGTTCCCGGTTCCTCGCCAACTCCTTCTACAGTCACAAAGGCGTAGCGGCTATCGGGAGATACGGCCACGCCGTGGACAACCTTTCGCTTCGTTGGGATCTTTGCGAGCTCCTTGCCGGTGGCGATCTCGAAGATCGAAGCGGATGCATCCCGTTTGTTCGTGCCGATCAATAGCTTTCCATCCGGCGTGACGCCAAGGTTATACACACCAATTGCCGTGGGAATGCGCTTCACGAGCGACCAGTTGGCAGTGTCCACTTCGACGATTTCATTTGATTTGTTGCACGCCGCGAAGACCAACCTTCCATCCACGGACGGTTGCGCCCATGTCGGTTGGCAGGTGGCATCAATCATGTTCATCCCCGCGTGCGCGGCGGGGGTTGCCGGGATTTCCGCTCTCGGCGCCATTCCGGTGAATCCTTGCTCTTTTCCGGCGCTTAACCGAAATGTCCGTGTCACTTTCATCCGTTCCGCATCGATCTCCACCAGCAAGTCGTCCATCATGCATCCGGAATATTGGTGTTTGCCGTCCCGCGTGACGCGCGAACCGTGGGGCATTACACAAGTAGGGATGCGCGCCACTTCCAGCATCTGCGCGGTATCCACCACCGAGACGCTGCTCGGCACCATGTCACCGTGCAGATTGAAATTTACGACGTAGAGAAAATTGCCGTCGGGTGAAACATCTTCTGTCGCCGGGAACAGCCCAAGTCCCACTTGGCCCACCACTCTATCGTCTGCCGCGGTGTACTTCACTGCGGTGCCGTACGGCCGTCCGTGACCGATCGAGACAAAATAGTTTTTGCGATCCGGCGAGATGGCAATCCCATGAGGTCCGCTGATGTCGCTTTGTAGAATTCGCGTGTCCGTGGTCTTAACCAATTTCGCGCCCTTTGGCCCAAAACTTACCGTGGCGATTCGATCGGAGGATTCACACACGAGTTTCACCCAATACTCGGGGCCAGCGCTTTCGTTCGCGTCGGCAATCCAGGCCGCTGCCACGAGCCCCGCGAGAAGCCCGCTCATCCAAATCGTTCGCCGGTGCACTAGTTCACCCCTTGCGCGACTGCGGCGCATTCTACCTCATCCCGCCGCTCAAATTGGTTCTAGACGCATAAACCGGGCCTTGGCACACTCGTTCCCATGCAAATCACGCCATTTCGGATCGAAGAATATATGGGGAAGCACGAGTTTTCCGCGAGGCACCTGCTGTCTTCCTCCGACGCTCAATCGCAGACCATTGCGGAGTTGCTTTCTCTTGAGCCGGGCGCGCATGACGCGTTTCTTGAGCATTGGTGTGGATACACGGAATCGCCGGGAGCGCCGTGGCTGCGCGAAGTTCTCGCCGCCGTTTACAAGGAGATTCATCTGGATCATCTCGTTGTGGTTTCGGCTGCAGAGGAAGCGATTTTCCTTTTCTACCACGCTCTTCTGGGTCCTGGCGACCATGCCATAGTCGAGACACCTTGCTACGAAAGCGCGCTGACGGTCCCCAAGAGCACGGGCGCGGCGGTAAGCGAGTGGCGCCGAAAGCCAGAGGACGGTTGGAGACACGACATACAAGCTCTTGAACGCCTGATTCGGCCGGACACGCGCTCAATTTATATCAATACGCCGCACAATCCCACTGGATTGCTTATGGCTTCTGACGTGTTTCATCGTGTTATAGAGTTTGCCGCAAAGCGTGGTATTTATGTTTTTTGTGATGAGGTCTACCGCGAGTTGGAGCACGACCCAAACACGCGCCTGCCCGCGGCTTGCGATTTGTACGAACGCGCGCTCAGCCTTGGCTCTGTCAGTAAAACCTACGGGCTGCCAGGCCTGCGCCTGGCATGGTTGGCCTGTCGAGACGGCGCATTTCTTCGAAAGATTGTTTCGCTGAAGCACTACACTACGATCTGCTCGAGCGCTCCCAGCGAGTTTCTGACAGCCTTGGCGTTTCGTCATCGCCAGAAATTCGTCGATCGCAATTTGCAGATTGTGCTGCGCAACTTACGGCAGCTTTCGGCATTTTTTGCGTCTCAAGACGATCTGTTCGAATGGACACCTCCGAACGCCAGCACGATTGGGTTTGTTCGCCTCAAACTGCAACAAAACGTTGAGACCTTTTGCGAAGAGCTTGTGCGGGAGTCCGGTGTGCTGCTTTTACCTGGCACTGTTTACGATGAACCTCGGCACATCCGCTTCGGCTTTGGCCGGCGCAACATGCCGGAAGCGCTGGCAGCATTCGAAACCTGGCTTGGCGCGCATTCCCTAAAATAAGAGAAGGGCTACCGATAGCAATAGCCCTTCCGGTTTTTTTCGTTGGTCCGCTGCAACGCCTATCTAAGCTGCTCCCATCGACCTTCTTGCCTGGAAACATTCTCGGCAGAAGACCGGCCGTCCCTGAGTTGGTCTAAAAGGAACGGTGGTTTCCTTGCCGCACTGCGAGCAGGTTGTCTTGGTTTCCGACCGCATCTGCCCGCCGCCTCCTCCGCCGCTACCGACTTCGGCTCGCTTGGCTTTGCAGGCCTTGCAACGCTTCGGTTCGTTCTTAAATCCCTTGTCGGCGAAAAACATCTGTTCGCCGGCGGTAAAGACGAACTCGGCGCCACACTCGGAACACTTCAGGACCTTATCGTGGAATTCCATGGCCGCTTCCCCCCTGGACCCCTTCAGGGCAGTGGGGAGGACCGACTCTTCTTTCACCATGGGCCAAGACTGAAAGCTAGAACCCTGCTCCGGGGACACCGGGCACAGATCCTTTGGGCCGGCGGGCGAAGAACCTGAACGAATTCCCAACATCTCTGCCTGACTGGGGCCTGATCCCGGAAGTGCGGCGCCGAGCCGCGTCTCGCGCAGAATTAATCCTGTTCGCGACGCTGCTTCTTGCGCAGTCGCTTCCGCGAAAGCGCTTCTTTTGCCCGGCGCTTCTCGCCGGGTTTCATGTAGAAGCTGTGCTTCTTTATTTCCTTGATGATGTCTTCCTGTTGCACTTTGCGCTTAAAACGACGCAGTGCATTCTCAAGAGACTCATTCTCTTGAATGATTACCTCTGCCAATGAACTTCACCTCTATTCCGGTTCGGATTGGTTGCTTGTAGTGCCACACGTAAACTACAGCACTACGCCTGGTTATAGTATCTCAGAGGTTGCTGGCCTCTTGTAGTCAATTCCCCCGCTGCAAGTCAAGTACTCTTTCTGGCAAAGCGAATCAGGACGCCTGCGGTATCCTTCGAGTTACGATTAACTAATAAAGAAGCAATACAGTTTTATCCTTATCTTCGCGCTTGGCTTGGTCTTTGCCTCTCCTTGCGCTTTGCTTCTGCTGGTACACTTCCCCCGGGGAGCCATTTTTATGCCCGACATGCGCGATGCCATTGGAGTGCTACTTGCCGGAGGACAAGGCGAACGGCTCTGGCCGCTGACGCGCGATCGCGCGAAACCCGCAGTTCCATTCGGCGCGCTCTACCGAATCATCGACATTACCCTTTCGAATTGCATCAACTCGGGCCTGCGGCGCGTCTTCACTCTGACCCAATACAAAGCGCTCAGCCTGTCACGCCATGTGCGCGCCGGGTGGTCGCCACTCATGGGACTCGGAGAGTTCATCGAGGTTTTGCCTCCGCAAATGCGCGTGTCGCAGCAGTGGTATCAAGGCACGGCTGACGCCGTCTATCAGAACATTTACTCGATCGGAAGCGAGCGCTCGAAATTCGTTTTTATCCTTTCCGGCGATCATATTTACAAAATGAACTACGCCAAGATGCTTCGACAACACGCCGATTCTGGCGCAGATGTCACTGTTGCGACTCTTGAAATCCCGACCGCCGAGGCCGCCAAACAGTTCGGTGTAATCGAGACGGACAAAAACTGGCGCATCATGGGTTTTGAAGAAAAGCCGGCCCGGCCGAAGCCTTCCCCTCACAAGCCCACCCACTGCAACGCATCGATGGGTGTGTACATCTTCAACACTCAGTTGCTGATTCCCGTGCTCCTTGCCGATTCCGAAGATCCGAAGTCCGCTCACGATTTCGGCAAGGACATCCTGCCCCGGATCATCTCCAAGCATCGCGTCTATGCTTATAATTTCGTCGACGAGAACAGCAAAGAATCCTTGTACTGGCGCGATGTCGGCACCGTTGACGCCTATTACGAAGCGAACATGGACCTAGTCAGCGTTTCCCCGGTTTTCAACCTTTACGACAAAAATTGGCCACTGCGCACTTGGCAGCAGCAATATCCTCCGGCCAAATTTGTTTTTGCGGACGAAGAGCGCAAAGGCATTGCGCTCGACTCGATTGTTGGCGGCGGTTCCATTCTTTCCGGCGGCCGAGTTCAGAATTGCCTGATCGGCTACGACGTGCGCGTCAACAGCTTCTGCGAGGTAACCGCCTCCATCATCTATAACCACGTCAATATTGGCCGTCACTCGCGGATCTGCCGGGCGATCATCGATCGCCATGTGAGCCTTCCGGAGCACACGGAAATCGGCTTTGATCTTGAAGCCGACCGGCAACGCTTCCATGTCACTCCTTCCGGCATCGTGATTGTCGTGCGTCAGGAATCCTTAATCGAAGAGCCCGAACCGCAATGATTTAGCGTATTTCACTTTGTGTCTTCTTTTTTGGCCGATCAGCAGGTACGCTTGTGCGCTGGCCCAAAGTTCGTGAAGGTATCCGCCAAATTATCAATCGTTCTCCTTCCGTTACTGCAGTTGTCTTCTTCGGCGGCGCCGCAGGACCGCGACTGGCCGGTATATGGCGGATCCGCCGCGAGCACTCACTATTCCCCTCTCGCCGAAATCAATCGCAGTAATGTCAAAGATTTGAAGGTCGCCTGGAGCTTCGATACCGGAGAGAAGGGCGGCCTACAGACCAACCCCATCATCGTGGGGGGAGTTTTGTACGGCATCACTCCCACGCAGAAAATCTTTGCCCTCGACGCGGCGACCGGCAAACTTCTCTGGAAATTTGATTCCGGCGTTCCGGGCACCCAGCCGAATCGCGGCCTGGCTTACTGGAGCGACGGCCATGACAAGCGCATCATCACTGGCGTCATGAGTTTCGTATACGCCCTCGACGCCGCCACCGGGAAACCGATCGAATCGTTCGGCCAACACGGCCGAATCGATTTGCGCGAGGGACTCGGCCGCGAGCCCGCTGCCGCTCAATTTGTCGTTCTTACCAGTCCTCCCATCGTATACAAGGACCTTTTTGTGGTGGGTGGGCGCAATCCAGAATCCTTGCCGGCTCCCCCGGGAGATGTCCGTGCTTTTGATGTCCGTTCTGGCAAAGCCCGTTGGGTTTTTCATACTATTCCGCATCCCGGAGAATTCGGCTACGACACTTGGCCGAAGGACGCATGGAAAACCAGCGGGGCAGCGAACAACTGGGCAGGCATGTCCATCGATACAACTCGCGGTATCCTGTACGTCCCCACCGGTTCCGCCGCTTTCGATTTTTATGGTGCGGATCGTGTCGGGGACGACCTCTTCGCCGACTGCCTGATTGCTCTGAACGCCGAAACCGGCCAGCGTATCTGGCATTTTCAAGGTGTCCGCCACGATCTTTGGGACCGCGATTTCCCGTCCCCGCCGGTGCTTCTCACGGTGCATCAAGGTGGCACGTCCATCGACGCTGTGGCGCAAACCTCCAAGCAGGGCTATGTGTTTCTTTTTGATCGTTTGAACGGAGAGCCACTTTTTCCCGTCGAGTATCGCGACTACCCGACGAGTTCACTCGCAGGCGAGGTCACCGCCCGGCAGCAGGGTTTGCCCACCAAACCCGCGCCGTTTGCGCGTCAAACCGTCACGGAAGACATGTTGACGAAACGCACGCCCGAAGTGCATCAATGGGCGCTCGAAAAATTCAAGATAATGCGCAATGACGGTCAGTTCGTTCCGTTCAGCGTAGCTAAAGACACCGTAGTCTTTCCAGGTTTTGATGGCGGCGCGGAATGGGGAGGCTCCGCTGCGGACCCGGAAACCGGCGTCCTCTACGTAAATGCGAACGATATCGCCTGGACCGGCACGCTCGCGGAAACCACGGAACAGAAAAGCGCAAAAGGAGTCTACATGGGCCAGTGCAGCATGTGCCATGGAGAAAATCTCGCCGGGTCGCCCCCGGCGCTGCCGTCGCTTATCGGCGTGGGTAATCGTCTTTCCTTTTACCAGATCGCTACGACCGTTATGGAGGGCAAGGGCCGGATGCCGGCCTTTCCCAATCTTTCCGAGGCGCAGATTGACGCGGTGATTGATTTTGTCGTGAATGGAAAGGATAAGGATTTGAGCATTACCGGCCCGCCCTTGGCTGCGATGAAGTATCACCTTACGGGGTATAAGCGGTTCCTCGATCCGGACGGCTATCCGGCCGTTGAGCCGCCGTGGGGAACATTGAACGCCATTGATCTCAACACCGGCGAGTATGTTTGGAAGATACCGTTGGGAGAGTATCCGGAGCTAGCTGCGCAAGGAATGAAGAATACCGGCTCGCAGAATTACGGCGGACCCGTCGTCACTGCAGGCGGCCTGCTGTTTATCGCCGCGACGAACTACGACAAGAAAATCCGCGCATTCGACAAATCGACAGGGGAGCTGCTTTGGGAAGCCACTCTTCCGTTTGCGGGAAATGCCACGCCTGCCACCTACTCCGTGAACGGGCGCCAGTACGTCGCGATTGCGGCTGGTGGAGGCCGAGACTTCAAAGGCAAATCCGGAGGAGTCTATGTAGCCTTCGCGCTGCCGGAGCAATCCGTTTCAAAGCCGGAGAAGAAATAGAGTTCAAACCGCTGCCGCCGGCCATCCTGCGTCGGCCGTCACGCAAGCGTCCAAAAGCCTCTGTTACAATCATCACTTCGAAACCATTGAGGAGATGCCACTATTTATGTCCACGAAAATCACCCGCGTTCGCGCCCGCCAGGTCCTCGACTCTCGCGGCAACCCGACCGTCGAGGCGGAACTCACCCTGGAATCCGGCGCCTTTGGCCGGGCCATCGTTCCCTCCGGAGCTTCAACGGGGGAACACGAAGCTCTCGAACTTCGCGACGGCGACAAGACCAAGTACGTCGGCAAGGGAGTCCTCAAGGCTGTCGCCCATGTGAATTCAGAAATCGCCAAGTCGGTGATCGGTTCTGACGCGGGCGACCAGCGGGCGCTCGATCACAAAATGATTTCTCTGGACGGCACGCCCACGAAGTCTCGCCTTGGCGCCAACGCCATCCTGTCGGTTTCCATGGCTGCAGCACGAGCGGCGGCGGCCTCCGGCAAAGAGCCGCTGTACAAATATCTTTCGCGGTATTCGACGGATCATTCCGGCAATCTACTGCCCGTTCCGATGATGAATATTCTGAATGGCGGAGCTCACGCGGATAGTTCGGTGGATTTTCAAGAATTCATGGCCATGCCGGTGGGCGCGCCGAGCTTTTCCGAGGCGCTGCGGTGGGGAGTAGAAGTGTTCCACGCGCTCAAAGCGGCGCTCAAGAAGCGTGGCTACTCCACGTCGGTCGGCGATGAAGGCGGCTTCGCTCCTAGTTGCAAGTCCAACGAGGAAGCGATTCAGATCGTGCTTGAAGCCATTGGCGCGGCGGGCTACAAACCTGGTGAGCAGGTGGCCATCGCGCTCGACCCCGCCGCCAGCGAATTTTATGACAAGGCCAGCGGTAAATATGTTTTCAAGAAATCGGACAAATCCGCGCACTCGTCCTTGGAAATGGCGGACTACTGGACCAAGTGGGTAGAAAAGTATCCTATCGTTTCTCTCGAAGATGGTATGGCGGAGGATGATTGGTCCGGCTGGAAAGCGCTTACAATGTCGGTCGGGGCGAAATCGTCCAAGAAGAGAATCCAGCTTGTCGGCGACGATCTTTTTGTGACCAACACCGAACGGCTTTCTCGTGGAATAAACGAAGGCATTGCCAACTCCATACTGATTAAGCTCAACCAAATCGGCACGGTCACAGAAACTATCGACGCCATCGAGCTAGCCCGCAAAGCGGGATACAACTCGGTTATTTCACACCGTTCGGGAGAGTCCGAGGACACCTTCATCGCCGATCTTGCGGTAGCCACCGCCGCAGGTCAGATCAAGACCGGCTCGGCTTCGCGGACAGATCGCATCGCCAAATACAACCAACTGTTGCGCATCGAGGAAGAGCTAGGGCTGGCGGCGCGGTTCAACGGCCATGCGCCGCTCAGATAACGCTTCATTATCCGAAGCGCGGACGGTCCCGGAAGGCTTCCCTACGAAAGCAAAGTTGTGCGGCGTAACGGTTCTGAAAATGCCTGACTTACAGCTACATCCTGCCGTCGGCTAGCTTCTTTTCTCTTCTCATTTCTGCCAGCACCAGACGGATTTCGTCGAAGGTCACCTCTTCCGGCAGCGCTTCTTTGACGGGTTTCATCCATTCCAACCCGACGCGAACGCATGCCTCACGGATGAGTTGGTGACGGTGCGCCGGCATCCATCGGTGTTGAAATTCCACTTCTCCTTTCTCGAGGAGATCAGCCACTAGGGCAACCACCGATGCCGGTTTTCGGCCGCGAATTCGCGCGATCTCTTCAAAGGAGTGACCCTGCTGAAGCAGTTCGAGGGTTTCACCGGAAGCGTTCGACGGTTTAGCGCGCCCGTCTTTACTTGCTCTTTCGCCATTTGCAAACCGCAGAAAGCACCCGAGTATCTCTCGCCCATACATTTCGCACTTCTTTTCGCCCATTCCGGAGATCGCCCGAAGTTCGCCCAAGTTCTTCGGTCGTTTCCGACACAGTTCATCCACGGTTGTGTCATGGAGGACAGTAAAGGCGGCAATCATTTTTTCTCTCGCGGCGACCCTTCTCCATTCACGCAGGAATTCACGCAATTCTTCATTTACGGGGAGCGTGGGAGTCGCTTCAAATCTCAACCTCTCAATTGCAGCGTCCGGATTCCTTTCTGCAGCGGTCCTGTGGACCGCGCCACGCCGGCCGGATGCTATCCACGGTGGGTGCCCGGCGCATAAATCGCAGATCGCGCATCTGTCCCACTTTACGGCTTCGCCGAAGTACTCGCAGATCTGCCTTGGTCGGCACCGCGTGCCCTTCACAAAGCTTTGCAGCAAATGGTAACGATCCCACGCGCGTCCCTTTTCTTTGGGATCTCGAATTTTGTTTATGAAAAAGGCCCGCAATCCGTTGTCTTTTTTCTCCCAGAGAAGATAGCAGTCGGCCGGCAAACCATCCCGTCCAGCGCGCCCAGTCTCCTGATAAAACTGTTCGATGCTGTCTGGTAATCCCAAGCGGACCACTGCTCGGACGTTCGGCTTGTTAATGCCGAGCCCGAAGGCGATCGTGCCGACCAAGACGCGGGCTTCTTCCGTCATCCACGTTTCCTGATTCGCTTTGCGTGAAGTGGCGTCCATTTGCCCATGGTAGCCAACGGCCACGATGCCGTTTTCTCCCAGCCGATCGATGATTTCGCCTACACGCGCGATCGTGGGCGCGTAGACGATCACGTTTCCATCGGTCACCCGGCGGACAACTTCCAACAAGCACTGATCCTGCATCCGTCCTTCGCATTCCTTAACGATGTAGCGAAGGTTTTCGCGGCGAAAACTGGAAACGGATTTCAGCGGATGTTTCAGCTGCAGTTGATCCACGATATCATGGCGCACGCGTCGCGTGGCGCTGGCCGTGAAGGCCGCAATCGGTTGATCCGGGAACATGGCTCGTAATTTACTTAGTTGCCGATATTCCGGCCGGAAGTCGTGACCCCATTCCGAGATGCAATGTGCCTCGTCGATCACAAAGAACGAGACGGACACCTTCTTCATCCATTGCACCGTCTCATTCGTTACGGCGCGCTCTGGCGAAACGTAAATCAATCGGTACTCTCCGGCGGCGGCCCTTTCTTTCAATTCGTTGCGGTCTGCCTGCACCACCGCACTGTTGAGGAACACCGCCGGAATCCCCATTTGATGCAACTGCGTCACCTGATCTTGCATAAGTGCGATGAGTGGCGAAATCACCACGGCGGTTCGCCGCTCATCAAGCACCGCCGGAAGTTGGTAGCAGAGAGATTTTCCTCCCCCCGTAGGCATCACCACGCATACGTCGCGGCCACCAGCCAAGCCGCGTACTACTTCCTCCTGGCCAGGCCGAAAACCGTCATAGCCCCAATAGCGTTTAAGAGCAATGCCGAATTTGTCCGCCGAGGACTGCTGTGTTGTCACCGTCGCCAGACCAGTCACCTTGTCTCCTTAGCGTCCATCGCATGAGCCGGCGCGAGTAATAATATTCGCCTTCTGTTCGCCATCATGTCAAGTATGAGGATTACTCAATATGAAAATACTTCGGAATTTATCAAAACGGCGGCGCAATTGCTTCTCGCATTGGCTTTTCCTGCGCTGCGGGCGCAGTGATTCTTTGACACCCTGTGCGATTCCCCCTATCCTCGATGAGCACGGTTTGGGCGCTGGCCGGTCATGATGGGACAGACTATTTCGCATTACCAGATTCTCCAGAAACTTGGAGGCGGCGGGATGGGTGTGGTTTATTCCGCGCGGGATACAGTCCTCGACCGATCCGTCGCCTTGAAGTTCCTGTCGGCTGAGGCCCTCCAGGATAAGCTGTCCCTCGATCGCTTCCTTCGCGAAGCCCGCGCGGCTGCCTCGCTCAACCATCCCAATATCTGCACCGTACATGAAATCGGAGAAAACGCCGATGGCCATCCCTTCATCGTGATGGAACTTCTCGACGGCGAGACGCTCAAACACTTGATTGCAGGCCGAGCGCTGCGCACGGACCGGCTGTTGGACATTGCGGTGCAAGTTGCTGACGCACTCGATCACGCCCATGCTCGGGGGATTACTCATCGTGATGTCAAGCCAGCCAATATTTTCGTCACCCGCGCAGGACAGGCGAAGGTTCTCGATTTCGGCCTTGCCAAGCTCAGCGCATGGCTAACGCCTTCTCCCGAGACTGAACCGTCCAGCTCCACCAACAAGAGTACGCCTGTTCACGAAGAGACGCTGACCACGCCGGGCACTTCGATGGGCACAATTGCCTACATGTCGCCGGAGCAGGCGCGCGGAGATTCTCTGGATCCGCGCTCCGATTTGTTTTCGTTTGGATCGGTACTCTACGAAATGGCCACGGGTTTGCAACCATTTCGAGGACAAACCTCAGCGGTGATCTTCGATGCCATCTTTAACAGCAATCCATCGCCGGCCAGGTCGCAAAACCTGGATATTCCGGAATCGATGGACACCATCATTTTTAAAGCTCTGGAGAAGGACCGCGACCTTCGCTATCAATCCGCCAATGAGCTTCGAGCCGATCTCAAGCGCCTGAAGCGCGATCTAGACTCGGGCAAACGCAATCTTTCCGGGCGGACGGGTTCCTACGCTTCCGCTCCTCATGGTTCTGCGGATCGTACTCAGAATTCGGTCGCCGTGCTTTATTTCGAGAATCTGAGTAGCGCCAAGGAAGATGAATATCTGCGTGATGGAATGACCGAGGACATCATCACCGAGCTAGCCAATATCAAGAACTTGAAAGTGTTTCCACGTCCTGCCTTGCTGCCATATCGCGATAAACCGGTGACCGCTCCGCAGGTCGGTCGCGAACTGAACGCATCCTACGTGCTAGGCGGCAGCATTCGCCGCTCCGGCAATCGTTTGCGGATCACCGCACAGCTTGTCGAATCCCATACTGGTCACGCGCTGTGGGCACAGCGCTTCGACCGGGAAATGGATGATGTTTTTGAGGTGCAAGACGAAATCGCGAGGAGCATTGCGCAGGCATTTCGCATCAATCTTTCCCCACAGGAAGAGGAAAAGATCGCCACGAAACCGACCCAGAATTCCGTGGCCTACGACTATTACTTGCGCGGACGCAGCTATGCGCGCCGGGAAAGTCTGGAATTTGCGCTGCAGATGTACGAACAGGCCATCAAACTCGATCCCGGTTTTGCTCTCGCGCATGCAGGAATCGCATACATCTGCGCCATCATTCACGAAGTGCGCGAGCATAACCCGAAATGGGTGGAGCGTGGAGACGCGGAATGCAATAGCGCGCTCGAACTCGATCCCAATCTCGCGGAAGCGTTGGTTGCGCGCGCTCGCATTTCCTACTCACAACGAAAGCACGATGAAGCCATCGAGGTCGCAAAACGCGCCATCGCACTCAAACCGGACTGCGAAGGGGTATACAACGTTTTGGCGCGAGCGTACTTCGCCTCTGGACGGTTCCGGGAAGCTGCGGAGCTGACGGAAAAAGCGATCGAGGCAAACGGTGACGACTACAACGTATTCATTCCAATCGTCAACTCGCTGGAACGGCTTGGACGAACCTCCGACCTCAGGCGCTATCGCGAAATGGAAATGCGCGCCCTGGAACGTCAACTCGAACTGGTACCCGAGGATGTTCGAGCCCGCAGCCTGCTCGCCGCCGATTACGCCAATATGGACCGGAGCGAGGATGCGATACGGCACCTGGAGATGACCGTCGCGCTTCGTCCGAACGATTCGAACGTGCTTTACAACGCTGCCTGCACCTACGCCGTGCTGGGAAAAAAGGCGGAGGCTTTGGATCGTCTTCGTCGCGCTCTTGCATTTGGATACGCGAACGCCGACTGGCCTCACCAGGACCCCGATTTGAATTGTCTGCACGACGATCCTGAGTTCGTGAAACTGTTTCCGCCAAAGTAAGTTGTCGTTTCGTGTTTTCACTTTTGGTCCGACAAATAGCAGGGGGAGGACAAAGCGAAGATGCGTTTATTTCCCTGAGCTAACAGCGCCCAGGCCAACAGACGACCGCGCTGGTTATGCAGAAAGTATTCGTACCAGTGATCTTCGACCAGTTGGGGAATGACCACAACGATCCGCCGCTGAGGATATTTTTCCGACAGCTGAAGCACATACTGAACCACCGGCACGATCACCCAACGATAGGGAGATGGGAGAATCGTGAGCTGGGGAGGTTCGGCGCCTGCTTCCCGGAAAGACTTTTCAACGTAGCGCTCCCAATCTTCGCGCAAAAGTTCCGAATGATTTTCCGGTTCGACATGGATGGCGATAATTTCGTTGGAGATCCTGGATGCAAATTCCAAAGCTTGTCTGGAAACGCGGCTCCAGCGTTCGATGGGAACAACAACGATCGGAGGGGACTTGTGAAGGGCGGGTTCGACCGGCTCAGTACATGTCGTGGCTACGGTAACCTTATGATAATGCCGGCGCACCTTGCGAAAGAGCAGAATGACCATCGGTATGAAAATAACCGTGATCCACGCGCCCTGGGTGAATTTCGCCACCAGCACCACGAGGACCGTGATGCCAGTAACAAAGGCTCCCAACCCGTTGATCAACATGCTTCGCACCCAGTGTGGTCCTCTTTTTTTGAACCAGTGCACGACCATGCCCAGTTGTGAGAGTGTGAAGGCCATGAAAGCGCCGACGGCGTACAGCGGAATCAGCCGGTCGGTCACGCCGCCAAACAGAACCAGGAGAAAGCAAGTGGCAATGGCCAGGATCACGATGCCGTAGGTGTAGACGAGGCGGCGCCCTCGATAGCCAAAGACGTGAGGCAAGTAGTTATTCAGAGCGATGGCGCGGCAAAGGCGCGGGAAATCGGCGAAGGCCGTATTGGCGGAAAGAGACAGCACCAACAGGATAGCCGCGATGGTCACGTAATAGAAAACGCCCTTCCCGAAGACCGCGAGCAGGAGCATCGAGAGAACGCTCTGGTAACCCGGTTGGCCCGGCTCCGTGGCGGCGATGCCGTACGCCCTCACAAGATAGGAAACTCCCGCAAGGAGGACCGCCAGCAAAAAAATGATGATGGACAGTGTGCGCTGCGCGTTTTTCACTCCGGGTTCGCGAAACGCCCTGACGCCGTTGCTGACAGCCTCGACGCCCGTTAGAGCGGTGCAACCGCTGGCAAAGACTTTCAGCAGCAACCAGTAGGTGACTGTGGCAGTTACCGGACTCGGTGCGGGAAGAGGCGTTACCGGCTGCGGATGGCCACCGCTCAGAGCGACCCGAATGAGTCCACCCGCAATCATGATCAGGAGGGTGCCGACGAAAAGATAAGTGGGAATCATGAAAGCGATTCCGGTTTCGCGCAGGCCGCGCAAATTGAGAACGGCAATGACCAACAGAATCGCAACGCACAGGAAAACGGTATGAGATTGGAGAGAGGGAATCGCCGAGACAAGGGCGCCTACCCCCGCAGAGATGCCAACTGCGGCAGTCAGAATGTAGTCCGTGAGAAGCGCGGCCGCAGCGAGCAGACCAGGAAACGCGCCGAGATTCGAGCGGGCTACAGTATAGGAGCCACCGCCCATGGGATAGGCGGCGATGGTTTGCCGGTAAGAGAAGAAAACGATCACCAGTAGGGTGATGATGGCAACGCTAATCGGAACCATATAGCGAACGCCGAGAATGCCCAAAGGAATGAGAAGGCTTAGTGCAGCTTCCGGGCCGTACGCGGCGGAACTGAGGGCATCCAGGCCAAAGATCGGGATACCTGCCGAAATGCCGATCTGTTCGGCGCGCTCATCACTCGTTTTTAGCGGCTTGCCCAGGATTATGTCGATCAGATTCATACATGCCCTGTATTACGGAAGTTTTCCCGAGCGTTCTATTTGCATCGAGTCCGTAGACAAAGTCAACCATCACCGAAGACACGGACAAAGGACGCGGAGCGAACATCACGGGAATGGTACAGAAAACGCCAACGGGCTGAGAAAATCCGTGCTATGAGAAATCGACAATCAAGCGATGCGAAGTTCATCGCAGCGAAACTGCTTCATCGCGGCGATCGTGAGAATCAGAAAGACTATGAGAAACAAAAGTTGGGTCACTTTGAATGGCGGTTCCGATTGCGTGGGGCCGCCAGGGCCGGCGCCTTTTGGAATAGTTACACAATCAGAACGAAGACGTTGAGGTAGAGAGCCAGCACCGAGGTAGCGGCGTAGGTGCGACTCCAGGCCCCTGTGAGCTTTCTTCCGTAGCGCGCATAGATCGCAACCGCCAGGAGAATGAGAGACAAGATGCTAAGAATATGTGACGGCAACAAGCCATGAAACCTGAAAAGGAAACCAGTCACGCTTGTCAGGACCGTGGTAGTCAAGAACAACGCCGTCCATGCGATCAGGCGCCTTGCCGTGAGCCGGGCGAAAAGAACCACGAACCCTGAAACCATACCGATCAAGCTCACGAGCGCGTAAAAAATGGTGAAGGGAGACATTCCCGAGAACATGAGGCTCATTTTCTCCTTTTGTTTCAGACGCTCGTGACCCGACTTTCAACACCTTTCGCGGTCGAGAGAGTGAACTTGTTTCGGGAATGTGCGCCCTTTGCGCCGCTGTCGAATTCAGCAGCTAACTGGCGCTGGCGCTGCGCCGTTGCGTCGTGACGAACGCCAGCAAGTCGGCGTTGATCTGGTCGGCATGAGTTGTGGGCATCCCATGGGGATAGCCTGGATACACCTTCAGCGTGGCGTTCTTCACGATCTTTGCCGACATGAGACCCGCCGCACCGATCGGTACAATCTGGTCATCGTCGCCGTGAAGGATTAGGGTTGGCACATCGATCTTCCTAAGGTCCTCGGTAAAGTCCGTTTCCGAGAAGGCCTTAATGCAGTCGTAATGGGCCTTCATTCCTCCCAACATGCCTTGCAACCACCAGTGCTCACGAATACCTTCGGACACCTTGGCGCCTGGGCGGTTATATCCATAGAACGGGAGGGTAATGTCCTTGTAAAACTGGGGCCGATTTTTCGCGAGTTCAGCTCGGAGACCGTCAAAGACCGAGATAGGCAAACCACCAGGATTTTTTTCCGTCTTCAGCATCAGTGGAGGAACCGCGCTGATGAGTACGGCCATGGCAACACGTTTTGAGCCGTGTCGCCCGATGTAACGAGCAACTTCTCCACCGCCGGTTGAGTGGCCTACATGGATGGCATTCTTCAGGTCCAGTTTCTCGGTAAGAGCCGCGAGATCGTCGGCGTAGGTGTCCATCTCATTGCCGTCCCAGGTCTGGGTGGAGCGACCGTGCCCCCGCCGGTCATGCGCGATGACGCGAAAGCCATGCTGGCCGAAGAACAACATCTGTCCATCCCAGTCGTCCGCGCTTAACGGCCAGCCGTGGCTAAAGACTATAGGTTGTCCTTCGCCCCAGTCTTTGTAATAGATCGTCGTGCCGTCTTTGGTGGTGATCGTAGCCATGGTGTGTTCTCCTTCGGTTGCAAATAGGGTGGGGCGGGATTGTCGCGCAAAAAGACAAGCAAGTCACCTTCAAATCTTCAAATCGTGGTCTTACAAAAGTGCCCCTCCAGACCATCCATGGCGGACATTTCAATATGGCAGAAAACCGGACATTTCTACTTTGCGTTGACACTTCAAATCGTGGTCGCGCGGTTGATCCGGGCACCGGTTGCTTGGACCGAGTCGATGCGGTCGCTGGCAAAACACTTTGGGGCGGCTGAGGCGGTCAAGCAGTTTGGCTGAGTTGTCGTTCCTCGTCCCCAATGCCATAATTTCCCTTTCACGGCGAGGTCGCGTGCGGCTTACTTCGGCTGTTTCGGGTCCTCGGTCTCTCGGCGTGGGTCAATGTCTTGACGGTCTTGGGGGGTTGTATGGCACTACGAGATAGCTGGGTTGAAAAGAGGGAAGCGGCAAAGGCCGGCGCGAATGGCGGCCGAAATATGTCCCAGATGCACTTGGCGAGGCTCGGCGTTGTCACCGAGGAGATGCAATACGTGGCAGCCAGGGAGCAGTTGCAGCCGGAACACGTGCGCAGCGAAGTGGCCCGCGGCCGGGCGATCATCCCGGCGAACATCCATCACCGCAACCTGGAGCCGATGGGGATCGGCGTGGCGTTCCATTGCAAAATCAACGCCAACATCGGGAATTCTGCAACAACTTCGGAGATCAATGAAGAACTAAAGAAACTGCACCATGCCGTGCACTACGGCGCAGACACGGTGATGGACCTCTCGACCGGAGGCAATATCCCGGAAATTCGCAAAGCCATCATCCATGCGTCGCCTGTTCCGATCGGCACGGTGCCGGTGTATGAGGCGATTTCGCGGGTTCGGCGGCCTGAGGACCTGTCCATAGACTTAATGCTGGAAGTGATTGAGGAACAAGCGGAGCAGGGCGTGGATTACATGACGATTCATGCCGGCGTGCTGCGCGAGCAGGTGCCGCTAGTGAGGAAGCGCATTACGGGCATTGTCTCACGCGGCGGCTCCTTAATGGCGCATTGGATGGAGCATCACAAAAAGCAGAATTTTCTGTATGAGCGATTCGATGATATTTGCAAGATCTTCAAGAAGCATGACGTGAGTTTCTCGCTCGGCGACGGTATGCGGCCGGGTTGCCTTGCGGATGCGAGCGACGAAGCGCAGTTCGCGGAATTGCGGGTTCTCGGCGAGTTGACAAAGCGAGCCTGGGAACATGATGTCCAGGTCATGATCGAAGGCCCCGGGCATATTCCGATGGACAAGATCAAGGAGCAAGTCGATAAGGAAGTGGAGTGGTGCTATGAAGCGCCGTTTTACACGCTGGGGCCGCTCGTGACGGATATCGCGCCCGGCTACGACCACATCACGAGCGCGATCGGTGCGGCCATGATTGGCTGGTATGGCGCGTCGATGCTTTGCTACGTAACTCCGAAGGAGCATTTGGGATTGCCGAATCCAGAGGACGTAAAGCAGGGCGTTATCGCCTATAAGATTGCGGCGCACGCCGCGGATGTAGCACGTCACCGGCCCGGGGCGCGGGATCGCGACGACGCCCTCAGCTATGCGCGCTTTCTGTTCGATTGGAACAAACAGTTTGAACTCTCCCTCGATCCAGCGACCGCCAAGGCGATGCACGACGAGAACCTGCCGGATGATTTCTACAAAGAAGCAAAATTCTGTTCCATGTGCGGGCCGAAGTTTTGCTCCATGAATATCACGCAGCTTGCCGAGGCGGAAAGTGGCCAGGACCAGGCGGAGCGCAAGCAGAGGTTCGCGGAGTTGCTGGTGAAGGTGCAAGGCGCAGGGAACTAATGCGAGCGGTGGAACTAATCAGCCTCGAAGCGCGTAGTGAGAGGTAGAGGCGGACAGACTTGGCTGTCGCGCCGGATTTGCCTGGGGGGTGCGACATGCTATCCCTGATGTTGATGGTTTTGCTCTATTTCCTGCCCGCGATCATAGGGAGGGATAAGCGCGATGCGGCCGGCATTTTTCTCCTGAACCTATTCCTCGGATGGACGGTGGTCGGCTGGGTGATCGCCTTGATTTGGGCTTGTAATGGCGAAGTCTATTCCCGGGTTCATATGATTCCTGTAGCCGTAGGTGGAAGATTCTGCTGTCGATGCGGTTCTCCTACTTGCGCTGGGGCGCACTATTGTACGGCCTGCGGCTACGCCGTGTAAGGCGGTAACGAAACCGCGGAGGAAGAACGGCAGTCCCCCACGTCGATGGACGATTCCAAAACACAATCCCTGAGGGAAGAGTTTAACCGTTGGGCGGAAAGCGGCCGCGGAGACGGGATGGAACAGGACCATTTGCCCATCACGTTGCCGGTGATTGAGAAAATGCGGATCGGCCCGACGGAGAATGTTCTGGAGGTCGGCTGCGGGTCGGGTTGGCTATCGCGGCGGATCAGCAAGCTCGCGCCCGACGGTCGCGTGGTTGGCATGGACGTTTCCGACGAGATGATTCGCGTTGCGCGGCGGACCAGCCTGGATCACCACAACGTGCAGTTCATCACCGGGGAAGTTGCCAGAATCCCACAGGAGGCGAGTCTGTTCACACATGCCATTTCAGTGGAGTCCGCCTACTACTGGCCTGAGCCTGCCGCCGGTGCGCGAGAAATCCACCGCATACTTCGCCCCGGAGGGACGGCGTGGATTCTGATTAACTATTATCGCGATAACGCTTTTTGCCATCAGTGGGGAGCCTTACTTGCCGTTCCGACTCATTTGTTCGCCGCGGAAGAATGGGCGGAACTTTTCCGCGCTGCGGGTTTCGCGCAGGTATCTCACGAGCGGATCGTCGACCCCTCACCGACACCGGAGGTTTACACCGGGCGGTGGTTCCGCGATGCGGCGGAACTCCGTGCGCTGAAAGCTGAAGGTGCTCTTCTAATCTGCGCCCGGAAGCAGCGCGGTCCCGCGATCTGATCGCCTCAGCTTTATCAGTTACTTGTTGAACAACAATAGTCATCGAAAGAAGCGCGCGGAAACTGACTTTGTTAGAGTGGCAAGAAGCGCGTCAGATGTTGGTTCGGCCTAGTTTCCTAGCGTCGGGACGGATGAACCAAGCAAATCACAAATACGAAGTCCTGGTGGTGGACGACTCGCCTGTTCAAAGGAAGCTCGTCGAGCAGGTGCTGTCTTCGGAAGAGTTTTTGTTGGCGTTTGCCCGTGACGGCACCGAGGCGATCAAGGCATATGAAGAATGCTCGCCTTGCATGGTGATCACCGACTGGATGCTGCCGGATTTTTCCGGCTTTGAACTGTGCCAGCGGATCCGCTCCGACCCCTCGCGGCCCTACACGTACATCATCGTGATGACCAGCAACAGCGAGAAGGGCAACGTGGTGAAAGGCCTCCAGGCGGGTGCGGATGACTATCTAACAAAGCCGTTCGACCCTGGAGAAATGCGGGCCCGGGTTGGTGTGGGCCGGCGGATTATCGATCTGAACCGCGACTTGGCCATAAAAAGCCAAAAGCTCGAAGAGGCCGCGCGGACCGATCCCTTGACCGGCCTGCCCAACCGAAGGGCAATCGAGGAGTGGGGAGAAAGGCAGTTGCGGGGCGCGTCGCGGCACGGATTTCCCTTGTGGGTGGTTCTGGCGGACATAGACAATTTCAAGGCGATCAACGACACGTTCGGGCACACTGCAGGAGACATTGTTCTAAAGACATTTGGAGAAGTTCTGAAAAAGAGCACGCGAGCGTCGGACATTTGCGGAAGGCTTGGTGGAGATGAGTTCGTGCTGGTAGTATCGCACGTGGAAAACGAATATATCGAAGGGACCGTTAACCGGTTCCGGGAACAGTTTGCAGAACTGTCGTTTCCTCTCGAGGGCCGAAACGTAAAAGCAACAGCGAGTTTCGGCGTCGCCGGCGCGGCGGACAAGAATTTGCACGAGTTCGCGGATTTGTTGAGTAAAGCCGACCAGATGCTTTACGAATCGAAACGCGCGGGGCGAAATCTTGTGCGGGTCGCCTTTCATGCAACTCATCCGTAAGTAAGTGTGCGGCCGGATTGCCGGTTCCATCCGGATGAAGTGTGGTAAGAGTCCGGACGATGAAAATGTGCCTGACGCGAATTCCGCCGCGAAGGCGGTTGAATGGCGTTTTTGAACGACGGCGTAAGCGTGATCACCGGGGCAGGTTCCGAGATGGGCCGCTGCCTTACCCGGTCGTTGGCCGCAAGAGGAGCGTCACGGGCCTGGCGGATGTAAGTGAAGAAGGACCCGACCTAACAACCACACTGCTAGCTAGCACGGACCCCGCAGATGGCTTGTTTTTCGTAACACCAAGAAAATGCAGGCATTAGCGGGAAAGGCCAGGCTGCCGTACTTTGACCGATTTTTCCGTTGCGTCCAGGCTCTTATCCTTCATATTTTGTTTTGTTTTCGCCGCACGTCCGTGTATTCTGCACGCGACTCCGGAGCCGATGGCGACTGCGACCCCTCAAACACGACACTACTGGATCTTCAGCGCGGACCCCCATCACTATCATTGGGACACTCTCTTCGTGAAAGGCAAGGAGATGTGGCATGGCGCAGGAGCCAAACCAGATGCGGTGCGCTCCCTGAAGCAGGTCAAGAAGGGCGACCGCGTGTTGTGCTATCACTCCGCGCCCGAACGGTCGCTTTATTCGATCGCGGAAGTCACCCGCGATCCCTATCCTGATCCGCATGACTATGACGGAAAGAACCTCGTAGCGGATTTGCGCGCCTATGAAAAATTGCCCCGACCTGTGACGCTGGCAGAGATGCGTGCGAATTCCGCTCTGCGGAAGGTGAAACTGCTGAAGAGCGTGCGGCGGATAATCAGCCCCATAACCGAGGCGGAGTACCAGGAAATACTCCGTATGGCGGGAATCGTGGCCATGCCGGGTATGCCGTTGTCCTGAAATGGTATGTTCTTGGGATAATTTCGCGGCTGAACACCAAACATTTCGCCGGTGCCTTACGTCTCACTTACAGTTGATAAGATGCAACTCTGTTCCGATGGCTTAACTCATTTCAGAACAAATTCGTAATGCCGGCTCGGAGGCGGCGGGGAAACCTGCCCGCTGAGGAGACAGGAGAAAAAATGCGTGGACGCCTTGGTTGCTTGCTGGGGTTAATGTTGTTCTTTGCGGGAAACGCGATGCGGGCTGCAGAGCAAACGCCGCTTCTGGCGCAAGAGCCCACGCTAAGCAAAACGACGATTGTGTTCAGTTACGGTGGCTACCTGTGGAGCGTTCCACGCGAAGGCGGGGAAGCGCGCCAAATAACCACTGGGGGCCATGAGCAGTTCCCCGTCTTCTCACCGGATGGAAAGTGGATCGCATTCACAGGGCAATACGACGGCAATACCGACGTCTTCGTGGTACCGGCTGAAGGAGGCACGCCGAAGCGCCTAACTTGGCATCCGGATCAAGATGTGACGGTAGGCTGGACGCCGGACTCGAAGCGAGTGCTGTTTTTATCTACACGCGAAGCCTACGCGGATTTCACGAGGCTCTACACGGTTCCAGTGGAAGGCGGAGTGGCGGAGGTGCTGCCGATGTGGCGCGCTTTTGAGGGCTCCTATTCGCCGGATGGCATGCAAATGGCATACGTTCCGAATTTCCAATGGCAAGCAGCGTGGAAGCGTTACCGCGGAGGGCAAACTACTCCGATTTACATTGTGCGACTGAGCGATTTGACGTTGGAGAAGTTGCCGCGGGAAAACTCGAATGACAAGAATCCAGTATGGTTCAGCGATACCGTGTATTTTCTTTCCGACCGGAATGGACCGGTAACTCTGTTTGGTTATGACACCAAGAGCAAAAGTGTAAAGCAAGTGGTCGAAAACACGGGATTCGACCTCAAAACCGTTTCAGCCGGGCCCGATGCGCTGGTTTACGAGCAGTTTGGTGGGATTTTTCTGTTCGACCCGCAGACCGGAAAATCGAAGAAGGTGGAGATCCACGTGAACGGAGATCTGCCTGCGACGCGGCCACATTTTCAGAAGGTTGCGGATTCCATCCAAAATGCTGGAATTTCACCAACCGGCGCGCGAGCTGTATTTGAAGCGCGGGGAGAAATACTGACGGTGCCGGCGGAGAAGGGCGATATCCGTAACTTGACGCGTACTCCAGGTGTGGCGGAACGCGATCCCGCGTGGTCGCCAGACGGGAAATGGATCGCCCATTTTTCCGACGAATCCGGTGAATATGCATTGCACCTGGAGGATCAATCCGGGTTGGGGGAGGCGAAGAAGATTAATCTCGGAAATCCGCCATCGTATTTTTATGGGCCAACGTGGTCTCCGGACAGCAAGAAGATCGCATACACGGACAAGAGGCTCAATCTTTGGTACGTGGACATTGAAAAAGGCACGCCGGTGAAGGTAGCGACGGAACCGTTTGAAGATCCCACTGACGCGATGAACGAAGATTGGTCACCGGATAGCAAATGGCTGACGTACACAAGGTACCTACCGAATCACCAGCATGCCGTGTTCGTGTATTCGGTTGAGCATGGCAAGGAATCGCAGATTACGGACGGGACTGCGGACACTCGGTTTCCTGCGTTCGACAAGAATGGGAAGACCCTTTATTTTACGGCCAGCACGGACCTCGGACTGAGTGTCGGGTGGCTCGATCTTTCCAGCTACCAGCACCCACTGACGCGGAGTGTCTACGCCGTCGTTTTGAAAAAGGGTGATCCGAATCCTGTGGAACCGCAAAGCGACGAGGAGAAAACAGCCAAAGCGGAAGACAAGAGCAAGGAAGCGGATAAGGACAAAGCGAAAGACGCAGATAAGGATCAGGAAAAGGGCAAAGAGGGCGACAAAGGCAAGGAAGGAGAAAAGAAAGAAGAGCCGCCCGCCGTGACCATCGATCTTGACGGTATCGGGCAGCGCATCGTGGCCCTTCCCATTCGGCCGGCAAACTACATTCAATTGGACGCCGGCAAGACGGGCATATTGTTCCTATCAGAAATTGTCGATGTACCTCGTTTCGGCGAGCCGCCGAGTGTGACGGTGAGCAAATTTGACCTGAGCACGAGGAAGACCGAGCCGTACGTGAGCGGAGTGACACAGTTGTATTTTTCCGCAAACGGCGAGAAGGCTCTTTTCCGCCAGGGGCCGCCGCCAAACGGGCCATGGTTCATCGCCGGAACCGGCGCGGCACCAAAACCTGGCGAAGGAGCCTTGAAACTCGGGGAAATGGAGGTTTACGTCGATCCTCGAGCAGAGTGGAATCAGATGTATCACGAAGTCTGGCGCATCCAGCGCGATTTTCTTTACGACTCGAACCATCACGGGCTGAGTATCCCGGCTACCGAAAAGAAGTACAGCGCCTATCTCGCGGGTGTAGGTGGACGCAGCGATTTGAACTATTTGTTTGTGGAGATGCTCGGAGAACTGACCATCGGACACATGTTTGTTGGTGGGGGAGATGCGCCGAAACCGCCACAGGTAAAGGGCGGCCTGTTGGGTGCGGATTACAAAGTGGAGAATGACCGATACCGTTTTGTACGAATCTACAACGGCGAAAACTGGAATCCGGAATTACGCGCGCCGCTCACGCAACCGGGCGTGGACGTGAAAGTGGGTGACTATTTGCTGGAGGTGAACGGAAGAGACGTTCGGCCGCCGGCGGAAGTGTACAGCTTCTTCGAGGAAACCGCGGGGAAGCAGCTCAAGATAAAGGTGGGGCCGAATCCGGATGGCAAAGACGCCCGGGAAGTGACAATTGTGCCGGTCGACAGCGAATTCGCGCTTCGCAACCGGGCGTGGGAGGAGGACAACCGCCGTAAAGTGGACGAACTGAGCGGCGGGAAGTTGGCTTACGTGCACGTGCCGGACACGGCTGTCGGCGGGTACACAAACTTTAACCGCTTCTATTTTGCGCAAGTGGGCAAACAGGGCGCGGTGATTGACGAACGCTACAACCACGGCGGCGAAATCGCGGATTATATTATCGACATGCTGAAGAGGCCGCTGCGAAATTGCGCAATTTCGCGCGAAGGCGGAAAATTCTGCTCGCCGCTGGCGCAGATCTATGGGCCGAAAACCATGATCATCAACGAAATGTCTGGTTCCGGAGGAGACGCCCTGCCTTGGATGTTCAAGCAGGACGGCGTCGGACCGCTCGTGGGAACTCGAACATGGGGTGGGTTGGTAGGTATCTATGGCTATCCGCCACTGCTCGACGGAGGGTTCGTGACTGCTCCCCGGGTTGCCATCTATGGCCTTCATGGACAATGGGAAGTGGAGAACCACGGAGTCGCTCCGGACATAGAAGTGGAAAACGATCCGGCGTCCGTGGCGGCGGGACACGACCGCCAGTTGGAAAAGGCGGTACAAGTCACGATGGAAGCCTTGAAGAACAATCCGGTGGTGTTACCGGATCATCCACCCTATCCGAACTATCAAAAGAAGTAGCTCGCACCAATTTACGGAAGCGATTTGGAGAAGGGTCAGGGCATGAGATGCTGCTCGGCATAGGTTTGTGTTGAGTGCTAGCTTGACCTGAGGGAAAAAGGTGCCGGAGCTTCCTGAAGTCGAAACCGTGGCGCGTGGTTTGCAGCGCGGTGTAGCGGGGCAAAGGGTTCTGACTGTTGCGCTGGGTAAAACGGATTTTATCGACGACCCTGCGGCGTTAGAGAGCGAGTTGCCGGGGCGAACCATCATTCGAGTAGAACGCTATGGTAAATTTCTGTTGCTGCGGCTAAGCGCGAAAGAAGAAGCGGCAGCTGAAAGTGGCGGAGCCGCACTTCTCGTGCACCTCGGCATGACGGGATCGTTGATCCCGCGGCCTGCAAACGAGCCTCACGCGAAACATACGCACGTGGTGATGCTGTTGGGCGACGGACGGGAGTTGCGCTATGTCGATCCCCGGCGTTTCGGCAGAATCGCCTATCTGGCGGGGGAAGTGTTGACTCGGGAATTGCGCCGGTTTGGTTTAGACCCGTTGGAGATGAGTCTGGAGGAGTTTTGCCGACGAATTCACGCCCGAAGTGCCAGGATTAAGGCGCTGTTCTTGGATCAAGGCATGCTCCGCGGCGTAGGCAATATTTACGCCGACGAAAGCTTGTGGAAGGCGAAGATTCATCCTGCACACTTGGGAAAACGGCTGAACCGATCGCAACTGGAAAAGTTGTACGTCGAACTGCAAAAGGTTCTGCGACGGGCAATCGAGTTGCGAGGATCATCGATTTCCGATTTTCTTGACGCCGAAGGAATGCCCGGAGAATATCAGCGGCACCATCGTGCGTACGGAAGAGAGGGCCAACCCTGCTTTCGTTGCAAGAAAACAATCCGGCGTGCGATTGTGGCGGGAAGGAGCAGCTACTTTTGCCCGAATTGCCAGAGGCCGCCGAGAGGCTGGAAACGGTTGAAAAGAAAACGGCGCAAGTAACGTAGACACTGCGCCATTGGAGACGAAATGAGGGCGGTCGTGCAGCGCGTGAGCCGCGCGAAGGTGACTGTGGAGGGCAAGGTCACAGGGGAGATCGGAAATGGCCTGATGATTCTTCTTGGTGTGGGGAAGCAGGACAGTTCGATGGTGGTCGCGGCGATGGCCGAAAAAGTGGCGAATCTGCGGGTTTTTGAGGATGATGCCGGGAAAATGAATTTGTCCTTGCTCGACGTAAGGGGGAGCGCTCTGGTCGTTTCGCAGTTCACACTGTACGGAGACGCGCGGGGGCAGAGGAGGCCTAGCTTTATCGCTGCGGCGCCGCCGGAACTGGCGAAAAAGTTGTATGAAGAATTCTGCGAGGCGCTGAGGAAGCTTGGAATCACGGTGAAAACGGGAATGTTTCAGGCGATGATGTTCGTGGAGCTGGTAAATGAAGGGCCCGTCACAATCCTCATCGATTCCGATAAGACGTTCTAAGTCGAGGCGGAGAAGAGCCAAAGGCGCGGAGGTCTGGACGGTCCGCCGAGCGGTAGCGGAATTGATTCGGCGCGGAGACAAACGAAACGTCGAAGGCATGGCGCACTTCGGGATTCGCTCGAAGAAAGTTTACGGCGTTTCCAAACCCGAAATGGATGAAATGGCCAGAAGTATCGGAAAAAATCACTCTCTCGGGCTCCAGCTTTGGAACACCGGGATTCACGACGCACGGCTCTTGGGAATGCTGATTTGCGATCCGGAATATGTAACATCGGCGCAGATGGAACGATGGGTGCGGGACTTCGACAATTGGGATGTTTGTGACGGCACATGCTGCCATCTTTTTGTAGACGCGAAGCCGGCATGGGAAAAGGCATTCTCATGGACTTCCCGCAACAGGGAGTTTGAGAAGCGAGCTGGCTTCGCGTTGGCCGCGTATCTGGCGATTCATGTCAAAACGGCAAGCGACGCGGCCTTCCGTAAATTTCTGAAGGCAATTGAACGTGAAGCTTGGGACGAACGGAACTTTGTCAGAAAGGCCGTCAACTGGGCGCTGCGAAACATCGGCAAGAGGAACCGGCGGTTAAATCGAGCCGCGATTCAGGCCGCCGAGCGGATTCGGCGGGGCGGAACGCGAACGGGGCGGTGGATCGCGACGGATGCTCTTCGCGAATTGCAGAGCGAGGCGGTGCAGAAGCGTTTACTGAGGAAAGCGCATTGAGGCGCGATGCCTGGAACTGAAAGCATTAAAATTCGTAAAGTGAAGCAGACTGACGCGGAGCGGATTGCGGCGCTGTCCGGACAGTTGGGGTATCCGGCGACCACAAAAGCAATGACCGCACGCTTGAAGCGCGCGCTGAAGATGAAAGATGGAGCCTGTTTTGTAGCGGAAACGAAAGAGGAGGGAGTCATTGGCTGGGTGCATGTCAGTGTGACACCGCTGTTAGAAGTGGAGCAAAGGGCCGAAGTGAACGGACTGGTGGTCGATGAAAGAGTGCACCGCCGTGGAGCGGGTGCCAGACTCTTGGAGGCTGCCGAAAACTGGGCGCGGAAAATCGGATGTGCAGGAATGTCGGTGCGATCCAATGTCATTCGGGACCGTGCCCACGGGTTTTATTTGAAGCAGGGTTACGAGCACTACAAGACGCAGAAGGCGTTTCGGAAAACCTTGTAGGTTGAACGATTTGACGACCGGTAGGTTTGTTATCGAAAGATCTTCGAGGATTGTAATGCTGAAGCCTGCCGTGGCAGAAAGCGCTCCACGGAACGACAATTCGCCTATGTGCTCGATGGTCACAGCCGGCCTGGAAAAATATATCGCAATACGATAAAATAATGACATGCCGGAGAAGATCACCGAGAAGGAATATCGGGCGTTGGGGGGGCTGCGCTACCTCATCCGCAGGTTTTTGCAGGAAGGGGACGTTACCGCGAAGCAAGCCGGTTTGGAGCCGCAGCAATATTTGCTGCTTTTGGCAATCCGGGGCCTCCCGCCTGGGCAGGAGGCGACCATCAGCACGCTGGCGAATCGACTTCTGCTGCGACACCATAGTACGGTCGAACTCGTCGACCGGATGGAGGCGCACGGCTACGTCAGACGTTTGCGAGGCAGAGAGGACCGGCGACAAGTGCTGGTTTCTCTCCAGCCGCGTGGAGCAAGGTTGCTCGAGCGGGTAGTCGAGAAGCGCATCATTGAGTTGCGCGCGAACGGCAGGGAGCTTGTGGCGGCGATCGGAGCGCTGTTGGAGACACGCCGCGCGGCATCGACGGCCAAGAATGGGCGCCGAAGACGGACTGCACAAAGCCGGTAAGCAAGGCGGTATACCGAAAGCCATCGAACCGGTCCTGCCGAATGGAAACCGCGTTGCGCCTCAGGTAGGACGCCAGTATCGGTCTTGCTCATCGTTTTTTGGGACTTTGCCGATCGGGCCGGCGGTAGGCCTTCATGATGTCGTCAAGATCTATGACTCCTAAAATCCGCGAGACATTTGCGCGGCTCAGGACCGGCACGAGAGGATAGTTTGTGGCCTGGCGAAGGGCAACCTGCAGGTCCTCGTCTGGATGAAGATAAGGGACAACGGACAGAGTTTGTGTTTCCTCAAGGGGACGCGGATCGGCGGAATCCACCAGCCGTTGTAGGTCGCTCCGTGAAGAAAGCGCTATAGAGTTGCTCGACCGCCTCACGAGAAAATATTCCTCGGGTGTAGCACGAATCAAAGTCCAGGCGTCGTTGGCCGGTTTCTGACTGTCGAGAATGATAGCGGGGCGCGGCCGCATGGCATCCTCAACGGTCAAAACCTCCTGTTCCCGCTCTTCCTCCATCGCGGGTAGGTAAAGTCCATCCTGACGTGTGATTTGCTCCAAGGCGGGGACAGGTTGAAGCTTTCGGGAAATGAGGTAGGAGAACATGTTGGCGACAAGCACAGCCAGGATAATGGTGTAATCGCCGCTGACCTCCAAGGCCATGAAGACCGAGGTAATCGGAGCCCGGAGAAAGCCGGCAAACAGAACACCCATGCCAACCAATGCGTAGGTGCCTACGGAACCTGTCAAATTCGGAAAGAACAGGTGCTCAACCGTGCCGACGGCGCCGCCGAGCATCGCGCCAATGAACAATGTTGGTGCGAACATGCCGCCAGGGGTGCCGCTGGAAAAGGAAAGTGTAGTGGCCAGGATCTTAAGACCAGCAAGCATGCCCAGGATTTGCCAGGTGAATTGGCCGTGCATGGCTTGATCCATAAAGTCGTAGCCTGCGCCCATCACTTGAGGAAATCCGGCAAACGCAATCAGGCCTAGGAGCAGGCCGGCAATTGCTGGATACAAGAACTGCAAGTATCTCGGACTGGCCTTGATCTTCGGTCGCAACCAACCAATCGCCGCCGCAAAGATGACCGACGCAATTCCTCCCAACACGCCGAGCACGCTGTAGGCGACGAGTTCCTGCCAACGGATCATGGCGACCGGTGGAATGCGGAAGAATGGCTCGGAACCGAGGAACAAACGCATCGTGACGACGCTGGAAACCGCGGAGAGCACGACAGTCGCAAGAATGCCGGCGCTCCAGTGTCCGATGACTTCCTCGATGACGAAAAGCACCGCGGAAATCGGCGCGTTAAAAGCGGCCGCCAAACCGGCGGCCGCACCCACGGGAGCGAGAATTCGCATTTTCTTGCGTGACAGGTCGAGACGAGTGCCGATCGCGGATGCCAGTCCTGCTCCGATTTGCAGTGAAGGGTCCTCAGGACCAAGAGAGTGGCCCGACCCAATAGCCAACGAAGCAGTGAGGAATTTTCCGATGACGGTGCGAAGAGGAATGTAGCCATTCGAAATGTAAAGAGCCGCTTTCGTTTGATTCAGGCCGCTACCCGTCGAGCCGCGAAAAACAGTGAAAACCAGGGCAGAGATCGCGAGCCCAGTGAGCGATGGCGCGAGAAAGGCTCTCCATGTGGAAGGTGTGAGCGCACTACCGAGAAGATAAAGATGGATCCATTCCATGGTGATCCGGAAGCAGACCACGGCAAGTCCGGCGAAAATACCGATGAACACCGCAAGAATGAGAAAGAAACGATCCTCGTTAAAGGCGAGTTGAGCGGTGAGGCGGCTCGTGAAAGCAGCCCAGGAAGGGTGGACCGGGGCGCTCGGCGCAGAGATTGGAACGGTAGTTAGGTCTGGAGCGCTCACCGGTCTTGCCCTTCGTGCTGGTTGACAACCGCCAGCACAGCGGAATCATCAGGCGTCGGGGCGCGGCCGTTGGATCCAGCCGCTTTTTCGGCGGCCGCAGAGAAGTCAAGCAGTGTGTCGATTTCCTCGGGATGCTGGCTGAGGAAGCGGTCATTGGCGGTGGCCTTAAGTTGCTTCCATCTTTCAGTAAATGGCTCGATCGAGGAAGCCGCGGCGCTCCCGGAGGAGCCGGAGAAGGATGATAGCCGGTTTCCGGCTATATCAAACACTCGCAACGTGCGCTTAATTTTTTCCGCTTCAGTTATGCCGTGTTCATACGGATTCAGCTCCGAGACCGATTGTAGGACAGCCAATCGTTGTTTGGCGGACGAGTCTGATTCATCGAGGTGCAGAGAGCGGCTCACGTAGGCCTGAGCCGCGTGATAATCACCGAGACGAAACGCGGCCTCAGCTGCGCCTCGCATAGCGGCAGCACCGCTCGGATCGATCTGAATCGCCCGCCGGTACTGGCTCAATGCGCGTTGATCGTCTCCCACGCGGGCAAACAGGTCGGCAACGCGTGTGTGCAATTGCGAATCCTCCGGGAGATTGTCCGACAGAATAATAAGTTGCGACTCGGCATGTCCGGAGTCGCCGCGACTTAGGTAAAAATTGACCAATTCGAGTGACGCCGTCCGCCGGTTAGTGTCGGCATTCTCTGGCCAGTCTCCAAAAATGGCGCCGTTGAAATAGCGTTCGGCGCTGGTGGCATCGCCTTTCTGAGCGGAAAGGCGAGCCAATTCCAGGTTGACAGGCCCGTTGTTCGGGCTGTTTTGCCACAGCCCGAGGTAGTAATTGAGAGCTTGGTCGGTGCGGCCGGCGTGCCTAAGAGCGCCTGCAAGGTACATTCGGAAATTCCAGTTTCCGGGGTCATACACGAGGGCGGTGCGAAAGTCCTCGACGGCTGCCGACGATCGATTGTTCCCCAGTTCCCATTTGCCGCGTTCGAACCATTCGATACTGAGTGCCGATCGGCGCCGGTCGTATGCTTGGCTGTAGGCATGTGTGAGCGCCGAAAGGGCGACGGTTAGAAGAACAAGAATGCTGACCAGTAGCGGTTCCCGAACGATAAAATCGCGCTTAAGAATGTTCATTCCAATCCCATCATGAGGTCGTCGCGCCTCGAAGAACGCACGGATTCCCGTCTGGCCTGATAAGGTGGACAGCCGCCGGACCTATATATATATCGTATCACGACATTATTTCGAGAAAGGAACAAGCAAGCCATAGGGGTTGGCGCGACTGTTACAGAAGAGTTAGAAGGCGTCGCCGCCACCACCGCCGAAGCCGCCACCGGAAAAACCGCCTCCGCCCGAAAAACCTGAGCCTCCTGAACTACGCGGCGCAGAAGACAGAGTGCTGCCAGCCTGAAGAGACATGGCATTGAGGTTGTTCACGAACATGTACGGATAAAAGCCGGGGCCGTAACTGCCTCCCTGGTACCACTGCGGCGGCTGCGTGTAGATATTCTGAAAAGCCTGGCTCCAATTCTTTTCGACGCCCAGCGCCATGGCGAAGGGTAAGAACTTCTCGAACATTTCGGGGGTTTTGATCATGCGGTTGAAGCGATCCGCTTCTACATGGTTCAGAAAGTCTTCGAATCCGAGAATCTTTTCCAATGCATCGGCGCCGGTTCGAGTCCGCGCGGGCATGAACCAACCGAAGCCGCAGATGATGATGCCGGTCAAAATGCCCGCGATGAAAAAGGGCAAGGGTGCCATGCCCATACTCTTGGAAAGCCAGGAACCGATGCCGACCACGATGAATCCGGCGACAATGCCGAAGCCAATGTAACTGGCGCGGACGCTGTCTGGACGGCGAGCGTAATAACCCAGACCAACGAGCGAGGCGAAGATCTCGTTCTTGATGCTGGCGACATTTTGATAGAAACGATTGTGCAGATCGGTCAGAGAAACAATGTCGCCCGCATTTCCGCCCGAGAATAATCCGCCGAGCAGGTCTTGCTCATGGGGCTTCAAAGATGCCCATTCAGCCTGCGATTTCTTGAGATGGAAGAAATACTCTGTGGAGTGGGTGAGCCCGAGGAGGTGATCTTTCTTTTGCTCCTCGATGACGATGTAGCCGCGAACGGCGAGATCCACGATAGAGGCGGTGATGTCGCGCATATCGACCGAGTTGTCGATGAGCGTGCCGACCTCGCCGGGAGTGAGTTTGTCGGGCGGCTCGTACTGGGCGGCAATAGGACGAAGACGCGGATCGCGGCCGCGAGTCCACCACCACCAGAACATCAGAGGAAAGGCAACGATGGGAAGTCCTACAGGCCAGTTGCTCCGCAGGTAAAGGAAAAAACGTGAAAAGGTAGTCAGTTCACGAACCGTTCCCTTATCAAAAGCCACGGCCACGGTTAGACCTTCGTGCATCTGAAGGGGAGCGGTAGTGTGTACATCGACTGCAGTCCCGGAAATCTCGGCGATGGCATTGCGGCCAGTCGACCGGTAAGCACCGGTAAACACGTTTGTGCGGATGTCGGAGGTGCCGTTTGGCAAAGTGATATGCGCGCCAGCCTCCCCAATGGGGATAGGCCATTCGTCGCCGGTGACGTTCCAGTACAACTCGTCGTGTTCCTCGAAGAAACGCAGCGCATCGGAAACTGCATACTCGATGAAAACCGTGCGGGTACTGTTGTCAGCGTTGGGTATGTAGATTTTGAGCTTGAGGTATTGACGTTCGCGGCTGGTTTCGTATCTGAGCTTATTGCCGTTTTCGTCGGTGACGCCCTTGACGTCGACAAAGAGCGAGTAATTGAGGCCGTGAGGACCGGCATACTCTACGGGAATGGTCCGATAAATTCCCTGCCAGGGTCCGCCGATGAATTGAAAAGTGATATTTTCGGTGACGTCAACGCTGCTGTCGGGAAGAACATCGATATTCGAATAGAACTTCAGCAGTCGGCGTTCTTTGGCGGCAAGGGGAAACGCCAAGCATAGAAGAAAAACTACGCTGAAGAAGGCCGCGGCAAGCCAGGGAGACGGTTTGTGGCGCCGAGGCATGGTGGAACGTCAGGACCTAGGCAGTCGGGGAAGCGGGATTGCCGAAGCTGACCTTAGGAGCTTCGCGTTCCGCAGGCGCAGAAACCTCAAAGAACTCCCGCTGTTTGAAGCCGAGCATGCCGGCGAAGATGTTCGTGGGGAATTGCAGAATCTTGGTGTTGAGATCACGGACCACGGCGTTGTAGTAGCGGCGAGCGTTTTGGACGGTGTCCTCGATTTCGGACAAAGAGTTCTGCAGCGAAGTGAAGCTCTCGATAGCGCGGAGTTGCGGATAAGCCTCGGATAAGGCAAACAGACTCTTCAGTGCGCCGGAAAGCATGTTCTCGGCTTGGGCTTTATCGGCCGGGCCGGTGGCGGACATGGCGCGATTACGCGCGTTGATGACCGCTTCAAGCGTGCCCTTTTCATGGCCTGCATAACCTTTTACCGTCTCCACGAGATTGGGAATCAGGTCGTAGCGCCGTTTGAGCTGAACATCGATATCGGCCCAGGCGTTGTCGCATTGAACTTTCAAGCGAACCAAGCCGTTGTACATCCCGATACCGAAAATAACGAGGAGAATGAGGATGCCAAGGAAGACCCAACCGAGCATCAGCTAACCTCTCCGGGATAGATTGGACACCTGCAGGACGCCCTCACTATACGTGGGCTGGCTGCAGGAGTAAAGAAACCTGGCAAAGTCTGCAAAGTCTTTGCGAAGGCGAGACTAAGCTTAGAAATACGGATGTCAACCCGGAGGGTCGAACCGCTGGTACGCGGTCGTCGACGTGGTTGGCGACATGCATCGGCAGGGGCTCGAAAAACGTATAGCTCCGCAGCCTTTCCTCCCACACGCGCAGGGATCGGAAGACATGATGAGGTCGCAAGAACGATAGGATAAGCCACACCGGATATTCAGCCGAAACACCTCAGCGAAGCCATTCACCGAACGCTGGACCGCAGCTACTGGGCCTAGCGATCTTGCCCTGCCCACGGCTCCATTGACTTGGGTTTACCCGCTGTGTTACGAGTAGTTACGCCTTTTTCTCACTTTGGGCCGTAGCGATAGGCGGGAATGACGCCAGAGGCAAAGCACCTAGAAGTCATCCTGGACACGCACGTCGAGAGCGTCAATCTCGCCGAGGAGATGTGTCTTCGTGTGGCAGAAGCCGTTGGTTTCAACGAAGATGAGTGCTACCGCATCGGAATGTCCGTCCGGGAAGGCGTAATCAACGCTTTTCACTACGGAAACCAGGAAAAGCCGAACAAGAAGATCCACCTGGCACTGGACCTTACCCAGGAAAAGATGATTATCCACGTGATGGACGAGGGCAAGGGGTTCAAATTGACTGATGTGCCGGACCCGCTGGCGGAAGAAAACCTGCTGAGTACCTCCGGGCGGGGTATTTTCCTGATGAAGGCATTCATGGACGAATTCGATGTGGTGGCGGGGCGAACCGGGGGAGCGGAAATCATCATGTCCAAGAAAATCCCTCCCGGTGGGAAAGTTTCAACCAACGGGAACAACGGGCGAACGAATTCAGGCGCAGCACCCAAGCAGGAAGCCTAGGTACATTATGCCAGCTCTATTCATGACACTCCGGGAAGAGGGGCCAGTTACGATCATCGATTTGAGCGGGAGGATTTCGCTCGGCGAAGGAAGCGCGCTTTTGCGCAAGACCATCCGGGATTTGCTGGAGTCTGGCCAGACAAAAATCCTGTTGAATCTGGGCGACGTGAATTACATCGACAGCTCCGGGATTGGCGAACTGGTCAGCGGGTTTACCGCGGTACGCAATCGAAGCGGCGAGCTGAAACTCTTAAACTTAACAAAGAAGGTTCACGACCTGCTGCAAATCACAAAACTTTTTACCGTCTTCGACGTGTATAACGACGAACACACCGCTGTCCGAAGTTACCAGTAAGCCCACCATTAAGCGCTGCTTTCCAACTGAAAAGTCAGCGAGACTTCAGAAATCTCTGACAACGGCACAATTGGAGATATGAGTAGACACGCAGACGGGGCCTGGATTATCGAGCGCGCCAAGGCGCTGGGGTTTGACCTGTGCGGAATCGTTCGAGCGGAGAGATTCCCAGAGCTGGAGAAATTCAGAGAATGGCTGAGCCTCGGATACGCAGGAGAAATGAAGTATCTGGAGGACCCGAGGCGGACAGACCCTTCCCTTGTCATGCAAGATCTGCGCGGTGTGATTGTCTGCGCGATGAACTACAACACGGCGCATCCTTATTCTGTTGAGGCGGCTGCCGGCATCGAACGGGAAAGCCAACAACCGCGCGGATGGATTTCCCGCTACGCGTGGGGCGATGACTACCACATAGTGATGTGGAAAAAGCTGAATGCCCTGGTGGACGCGCTGAAGGAAAGATTCCCTGAGCCCTTTGCCGCCCGAGCATATGCGGACACCGGGCCCGTGGCAGAGCGAGTCTTCGCGAAGCATGCCGGGCTCGGATGGCTAGGTAAGAACACGCTGCTCTTGAACAAGGAATATGGGTCATGGCTATTTCTAGGAGTTATCCTTACCTCCCTGGATGTGTCGCCATCGCTTGACCCTGCCGAGAGTCTTTCACCGGATCTGTGCGGGAGTTGCCGGCGCTGTCTCGACGCCTGCCCCACGCAGGCTTTGGTCGCACCGTACGTGTTGGATGCGCGACGGTGCATTTCCTATCTGACCATCGAATTACGCGGGAGCATACCCGAGAAGTTCCGCGAATCGATCGGCTGGCACGTCTACGGGTGCGATATCTGCCAGGATGTTTGTCCTTATAACCGCAAGGCCCCAGTCAGTCCGATGGCGGAATTCCAGCCTCGCGACCAAGGCCAGGAAAACAGCCAGATGCTGCCGATCTTAGAACGACTCGCGGAAATGGATCCGAGTGAATTTCAGCAGACTTTCCGGAACAGCGCCGTGAAACGAACGAAATGGGCAGGGTTGGTAAGAAACGCGTGCATTGCGCTAGGGAACACAGCGGTTCGCCCGGAAACTGACGATGGTTCGCGAACGGAAGCATTGTTCCGTCGTCTCTCGAAATCGGAGATTTCCACAATTGCAGAGTCTGCCGATTGGTCGCTTAGGAGCATCCAACGGAGGTCCAAGTGAGCGGAAGCTGGTTCGGCTTATACCGTTTCTACTTGGTTGAGGCTTGCGGGTCCTTAGAGCTATACTTTCGCGCTGGCCCAACCGCCCACCGAAGCTGAGGGGTTCCGATGGATCGGCGAAAGTTTCTCGTGAGCAGTGGTCTTGTTGGTGCTGGAGTTCTCGGAGTGGGCTCGGTGGCGCCAGGTGTGTTCGAAGCCGCCAGTCTGGATGCAAATTCAAATTCCTATCGCGAATTGGAGGATAAACCTGTGGCTTTTACTGTGCCCCCTTTGCCGTACCCTTTCGATGCATTAGAACCATACATTGACGCTAAAACGATGGAAATCCATCACGACAAGCATCATGGTGCCTACGTAACGAACTTGAACAAGGCGCTCGAAGGCCATTCAGACCTGCAGGGGAAGTCGATCGACGACCTGATGAAGGGGTTAAACTCAGTTCCCGAGAATATTCGCGCCGCGGTACAGAACAACGGCGGCGGGCACTGGAACCACTCGCTGTTCTGGCAATTGATGAAAAAGAACGGCGGTGGGGAGCCCAAGGGAGATCTCGCGAGTGCAATCAATTCCAGTTTCGGTTCGTTCGCGGGTTTCAAAGACAAACTAAAAGCGGCAGGGCTGGCACGCTTCGGATCCGGCTGGGCTTGGCTGATTGTAAAGGGCGGCAAGCTCGAAATCGGTTCGACGGCCAATCAGGACACGCCGTATATGCTTGGTGGCAAGGGCGTGCTAGGGGTGGACGTATGGGAACACGCCTACTACCTGAAATATCAAAACGTGCGCGGGGATTATATCGACGCGTGGTGGAATACCGTCAACTGGGATAAGGCAGCGGAACTTTACGCTGCAAGCAAATAGAGACACGGATTATCCAAGAGAAAAGCCCGAACTCACTTTCGAGTTCGGGCTTTTCCTATCGTAGGCCGCGCATGTTCGGCAGCGAGAGGGTGAACGCCAGCCAATCAACTTCGCCTGAGTTTTGCAGGTTCAGAAGACGGTGAAGCCGAAACGGAAACCTGCAGCGCGGCGAAGCCCCGGTGGCGAACGACGACTCGAACCTGACCGCACTGAACCGCCGTATGCGGACCCGCATGTAGGTGGTGTGGCACGGAAGGGCGGGTAACCGTCCCCCCAATGCCGATTCAGGTTAAGGCCAGTTGTGTTCGATCAGGCCATCATGCGATGGCGCGCAAGCGGCAAGACTTTTCCAGAATTCAGCATCTTGCCTGGAATCTCAGTACTCCTGGAAAAGGGGCGAACATTCGGTGCAGGTGAATTCGTCGCCGGGGCAGGAACGGTCCTCGCGGACGGCTGAGAAGCCTCACGCATTAGTTCCATGCGGCTATGCACCTTGAACTTCGCCAGCAGCGAAGACACGTGGAACTTGACGGTACGCTCAGACAGGTTCAACTCGCAGGCAATTTCCTTGTTGGCCAAGCTGCGAAGGATGCCATCAAGGACTTCCTTTTCGCGGCGAGTCAGCTTCACGCTGGTCTTGACGCTCTGACCGGCGTTTAGCAGATGTTGAGCCTTTTCCGTGAGTTCGCCTAAGTTTTCCGGCGCTGTCGGAACCATAATGAGGTAATCACTCGGTGATTGCCCGCGCACCATGCAGTGCATGGCGAGCAGGCCGGCGGCATGGTCTACAGGAAGCCCCCCATCGGGTCCGGCTTCCACGTGAAAATGAGCGGTCCCACTGGCTTTTTCGTAGAAGAGGTAAATGGTTGATGCGGGTGAAGGCTGGGGTTGAGTGTTGGACTGCGTAACGGTAGTTCTGCGGATTAACTTCACGTGCACTCCTCCGTGGGTGCCTCGCGGTGGGAAACGAGACGCTCTTTAAGTTAGTAATGCGGATGCCTCGACTGCGAGGCTGGCCGGACTTACCCGGCAAGAAAACAGGGCATTTACCGGGCCGGGGTGATAACCCCAAATTCCCTTGGCGAACGTCACCGCCGGGGGTAACGAGAAGGAGTCCCTGTTCACTTGCTAGCCAAAGCTAAACCTGACCGCGATTGAGACCAGCATCCAGCATGCCGGACTGTAAGTTTTTACAGCCTACATATTTTCAAGTACTTAGGAAAGTCTTTGCACAGTTCGGGCAGACGGCATCGGGTAGAAATTGCTTGGCCCCCCACCTTTTTTCTCGACTCCATACAGTGTTTACCTCAGCGAAGTGAGTATCCGCGTCTGTTCGGGAGAGATGAGTTCGTAATCAATACCGCGCCAGCGGACACGGCGACCAAGCACGGAGGAAAAGAAATTCACAACGTAGAGAAAGGGGACGAATAGAACTAAAAGAATGTAGATCCAGGATTGCGACATGATTTGCGATCGCAGCGATGTGAGCGCCTCAGTGACTCCGACGACGCGAACCGCTCCACGAATCGCGGCGAGGAGTAGCGGAAGAATCAACAGAGTCGTGACTTGGAAAGCGGGCCTCGAGGCTAGCGTGAGATTCAATGCCACGACGACGCCAATCACCAAGGTCAAACAGTAGAGAAAATGGGTGGCAAACGCGGTTGCCCACAGTTGAGGCCGGTAAACGCGAGTGATGCGAATCTGACGGGCAGTGAACTCAAGGAGACCCGCGAAATCCGTTTGGACATACGACGGCGTCAGACACTCCGGCAAGAAGACGATCTGGCGGCGGCTGCGTTCGATCATCATCGTCAGAGAATAGTCGTCGCTAAAGGAATACTGCCAAGCATCCAGCATGCCTATCTGCTCAAAGACCGCGCGGCGGATTGCCGTGCCTCCGCCCCAGCAGAAGTTCTTGTTATGCGGGCCGAGCATGGTAACGACCGAGGAGTTCCACGCCGCCAGGAGGGCCGTAGGAAGCCCGGAATCGTTGGGGACAAACCATCGCATGGTGGTGGTCGCGCCAATGCGCGAATCGTTGAGAGGAGCAACCAGATGGTGCAGCCAACCCTTGCCTGGCCGACCATCGGAATCTGTAAAGACCAGAACTTCGAACTCCTCGGGAAGTTGCTCCACCGCGACGCGCAGATTGTTTACCTTTTCGCTACAATTTTCGGGCTTTCCTGCGATCAATACGGTGGCTTTTACACGGGAAGTTGCCGCGACACGCTTTACAATGCTGTGAGCGGGATCGCTCTCTGAAGCCAAAACGAAAAAAACTTCATAGTTTTGGTGGTTAAACTCGCACAAGGACCCGAGATTTCTTTCAAGACCAGGCTCCATTCCCCGGCAGGGACAGATGACCGCGGTTCGGGGAGCATAGAAGCCGGGGTCAGAGTTCAAGCGACGGCGGACGTAGGCAAGCCACACGATCGCCTGCCAGAGCAGATACAGGCCGGCGGCGATCTGGACAAGCGCCAGAATATCGAAAAGATCTTCCATGTCAGTCGAGAATAACAAAGCTACAGGGTGACGGAATGAGGTTATGTGGGGGTAGAATCGCAGCGGTAAACATGCTTGTTCACGGAGGCGCGAAAATGACGGTAAGAGTGGATAGTTCCATGGTGACGTCTGGTAACGAATTGCCGGGCTACAGAGTGGTGCGGAACTTCGGGATCGTCAGAGGGATCACGGTTCGCTCCAGGAGCGTGCTCGGTAATCTGGCGGCTGGATTTCAAACGATCGTGGGCGGAAACATCACGGTCTTAACGGAGCTTTGCGAGAAAGCGCGCGAGGAGGCCTATGAGCTGCTGCTCCAGCATGCCGCCGCGCACGGGGCTAACGGAATCCTGGCTATGCGTTACGATGCCAACGAAGTGATGCAAGGCGTGACAGAGGTTCTTGCTTACGGAACCGCCGTGCAAGTCGAAAAAATCGGTTGACGCAGAGATTCGTCGCGCGACGAAGGGAATGATAGAATCCGGCTTCCATGTTTTGCATCTCTTGTGGCAGCAAAGTTCCGGCTAGGGCCCGCTTTTGCGCAAAATGCGGCATGGCGATCGATGAAGCGGACCCAAACGCAACGGTATTAGGTGAAGCGAGTGCTGAGGACGCGAATCTTGAGACAATCGCGCCTTATTTGCCGCTGTCACGACTCGCAACACCTCAGCCTCGGACTGTCTCGTCCCGTTCCCGCCCGCCTACGAATCCTGCGCTGACAACCTCCGATCCAATTGGCGGAGGCCGATTTGCTCCTGGTGCGATCGTCGCGGATCGTTATCGTGTCGTTGCCCTACTGGGTCGCGGCGGGATGGGAGAGGTATATCGGGCAGAAGATCTGAGGCTGAGCCAGGTGTTGGCAATCAAATTCTTGCCGGAAGCGCTGTCCAAGGATGATGGGGCCTTGGCACGATTCCACTCAGAAGTACGTGTGGCAAGACAAGTCTCGCACCCGAACGTGTGCCGTGTGTTCGACATTGGAGATGCGAACGGAGTGCCCTTCCTTACGATGGAATATGTGGACGGCGAGGACTTGTCTTCCTTGGTGAGGAGAATCGGGCGGCTACCGCAAGACAAAGCGGTTGAAGTGTCCCGGCAGATTTGTGCCGGTTTGGCGGCAGCACACGAACGGGGCGTTGTGCATCGAGACCTGAAACCAAGTAACGTGATGTTGGACGGTGCGGGCAAGGCACGAATTACCGACTTTGGGTTGGCGGGAATCGCGACAAGCATACAAGGAGCGGATATTCGCGCGGGTACGCCGGCTTATATGGCGCCGGAACAGCTGGCAGGAGAGGAAGTCACAGTCAAGAGCGATATCTATTCGCTGGGACTCGTGATGTATGAAGTCTTGACCGGACGACGCGCGTACGATGCGGTGACTCTTCCGGAATTGATCAAGAGACGGAATCAAGGCACGATCACAAATCCTTCAGCGATCGTGAAGGATCTGGACCCGCTGATCGAGCGCGTGATTTTGCGCTGCGTGGACAAGGATCCGGCGAAGCGACCGAGCTCCGCTTTGCAAGTGGCGGCGGCGCTACCCGGTGGCGATCCCTTGGCAGCAGCATTGGCTGCGGGAGAAACTCCTTCGCCCGAAATGGTCGCAGCAGCCGGGACCGCAGAGGGTGTACGCCCGCCTTTAGCGGTGGCGTGTATGCTAGCTGTGCTGGTCCTCGTTGGCCTATGCACCTTTCTTGGAGTCCGCGAGAGCGGGCTGAAGCGCATCCTACCGCAATACTCCACCGAAGTGCTCGAGCACAAAGCTCGGGAGATCGTTGCGAATTTGGGCTACTCGAATCAGGCCCACGATTTTGCCTCAGGCTTCAACTACGATGGCGACTACCTGGATTACCTGGAGAAGAGCCCTCCCGAGGAAACCTGGGAGCGTATCTTGACGGAAAAGCTCCCGATTCTGCAATTCTGGTATCGCCAGAGCCCTAAACAATTGATGCCGGACAACTACACCGATGTTTCTCTTACGCCAGGAGTGGTCACGTTTACTGATCCTCAGCCAATTTTCTCGGGCATGATTAACGTCCGGCTCGACCACAGCGGCCGGCTGATCTATTTCCAGGCAATACCGCCCGAGAAAGAAGGTCCATCCAAACCGGCAAAGGCGGCAGATTGGCGGCCACTGTTTTCAGCGGCAGGTCTGAATTTGTCTGACTTTCAGCTAGCCCCACCGGTGTGGAACACATTGGCCTCGGCGGACGAACGCGCCGCCTGGGACGGAACCTGGCCCGGCACCAAGCATCCGGTGCACATTGAAGTCGCCGCTTTGCACGGCCAGCCCGTTTATTTTGAAATCTCCGGACCGTGGACAAATCCGCGGCGAATGCCTCCCCCGGAAAGCACAAAGTCGAAGAGGGCAGTTGGAATCTTTGGAGTCTGTTTCGTGTTGTTCTTGATGTGCGGCGGCATTTGGCTGGCTTACCGGAACTATTCCCGGGGAAAAGGCGACCGACGAGGTGCGTGGAAACTGGCCTGGATTGTATTCCTGGTGGAGATGGTGCTTTTCCTGGCAGCAGCGCACTTGAAATTTTCGGGCGACTCGCTGTTTTTGCTCCTTCTCGCGGTGAGCACAGGATTATTCATCTCCGCATTCATGTGGGTGCTTTATCTTGCATTGGAACCGTACGTGAGAAGCAAATGGCCACAAACGATCGTCTCGTGGTCCCGGCTGCTGGCGGGGAAACTACGCGATCCGCTCGTGGGCCGCGACATTCTTTACGGGGCACTACTGGGTTCGGCGTGGACGCTGGTTTTCGATGTGGGATACCTGTTTGATATGCGTGCGGGGGACCGTCCGCAACTCCCTCAAACTGAGATTCTCGAAGGGACTCGGGCGGCCTTTTCGATGTGGCTTGGCAATATTGTGGGCGCCATTCTAGGCGTGCTGAGCTTCTTTTTTGTTCTGGTTTTCCTTCGCGCGTTGGTGCGCAACCGTTGGCTCGCTGCCGCGCTGTTCGTGCTTGTCTTTGCGCTTCCCAAGATGCTGGCGACCAAGCACCCATTGATTGATTCGCCTGTGTGGATCATTATTTACCTTATTGCCGCGATTGCCGTGGTCCGGTTTGGACTTGTGGTGCTGGCAGTAGCGCTCTTCACTGCCAAGATTTTGTTGAATGTGCCGTACACCTTGGATTTTGGCGAGTGGTACGCGCCAGCGTCTGTTGGGATTGTTTTGAGTATCGTTGTGCTTGCGGGTTGGGGTTTTTTTACGGCACTGGCCGGGCAAAAACTGTTCCGAGAAGAGCTGTTTGATTGACGTCGGAAGCGCGCCCCGGACTAACTTTTAGGAACATGATTCAGGGTTCAGAATCGCAGCGGTTAATAGAGCGGTGAGAGAGTCAAGATGGACGAGCGCGCGGCTCGCTGCGACGCGCGCATTTTCCAGAAACGAAGAATCGAGTAGAAAAGCGCAGCGATCCACGAACGGATGATTTGTTGCTTCAAAAGACTTTCGGCCGCGGCGCAGCGGATGGGCGCGCGCCAAGATATTTTCGTACATTTGTAAATCCGACTGAAATTCCAAAGCGGTGCCCATGTTCCAATTTTGTTGGCGGGTGAGCGCTGCCAGAAACTTCTGGCGGAAGGCCGTGGCATCTTTGCGGGTCATCGGCGTAAGTTTACGATCCTCCTTACCGCCGGTTCCTCGGCAAGCAATTTCGAAAGCGTGGGCCGAAATCGCAAGCAGGGCTTCGCGTTGCAACAGTGCCAGAAGATCGCGATAGAGACCCGCGTGCACCTGTAAGGCATAGCGGCCGTGCTCGACCACGTAGGAGTCGACGAACCGCGGCACAACGCGCTCCTCGAGAAGCGCCTCACTTAGACGTTTTGCCAAAGTAGCCGCTCGATCGGAATTCGTGTTTTTTGCTTTTCGCGTCGCGACCATGTGAATTTCACATGGTAGCAGTAGTTGGAGGGTTTGACTGCCGGTACCCGGAGCTAAGAGACCGAGCACAAAGAAAAAGGCCCGGTCGAACTGCACCGGGCCTTGAAGTCTGACTATGAAATGTTTCAGTGGATCGCGCGAGGCGAATCGCCCACGCCGGTCTGCTGAGGCTCGGGCTCCGGGACTACCGGGGCGATTGGTTCCTTCTCGAGAGCCTGTTCGAGAACCTCGTCGAGCGTTCGCACGTAGCTGATCTTCAGATCCCCCAAAATCTCGGGCGGAAGATCGGCTACGGCGTTCGGTTCATTGTCCGCCGGCAGAAGGACGTGATTGATTCCGGCGCGCTTTGCTCCAAGAACCTTCTCCTTCACGCCGCCAATCGGCAGGACTACGCCGGAGAGAGTCATTTCTCCTGTCATGGCCAGCCGGTTCTTCACCGGCCGGTTCGTTAGGAGGCTGACCAGAGCCGTCACCATCGCGGCGCCAGCGGAAGGCCCATCTTTTGGAACCGCCCCCGAAGGAACGTGGACGTGAATGTCCTGTTTGCGGAAGAAGTCCGGATCGATGCCGTAGCGCTCTGCATTGGCACGAGTCCAGGTGAGCGCAGCAGTCATTGACTCCTGCATGACTTCGCCGAGGTGGCCTGTCATGGTGAACTGCTTACCTCCACGCATGCGGCTCGCTTCGATGAAGACGATGTCTCCGCCAACCGGAGTCCAGACAAGGCCGACAGCGACGCCGGGTTTCTTGACGCGCTCCTCGACCTCCTTTTCCGTGCGATACTTCGGAACGCCGAGGAACTCTCGCACAATTTCCGGAGTTACGACCATCTTTTCCGACTTGCCTTCCGCAAGGCGCCGGGCCTGCTTGCGAACCAGCGTGGCAATTTCGCGCTCGAGATTGCGGACACCCGCTTCCCGCGTGTAGCTGTGGATGATCTCCTGCAACCCCGCTTCCGTGAATTCGAGTTGCTCGCCTTCCTTCACCCCATGTTCAGCCGCTTGTTTTGGAATCAAGTATCTGCGCGCGATGTGGATCTTCTCTTCGCCGGTGTACCCGGGAAGTTCGATGATTTCCATGCGGTCGCGCAGGGGCTCCGGGATGGGATCCATCCAGTTGGCCGTGGCGATGAAGATGATCTTCGACAGATCGAACGGCACATCGAGATAGTGATCCCGGAACGAGGCGTTCTGCTCGGGGTCAAGGACCTCCATCAGCGCCGCAGACGGATCGCCGCGGAAGTCGCGACCGAGTTTGTCGACTTCATCGAGCATACAGACCGGGTCGTTTGTTTCCGCACGTTTCAGTCCCTGGATGATCTGACCTGGCAAGGCGCCAATGTAGGTCCGCCGATGGCCCCGGATCTCCGCTTCGTCGTGCATACCGCCGAGAGAGATGCGGACAAATTTGCGGCCTAGCGCCCTCGCGATAGACTTCCCAAGTGAAGTTTTGCCGACACCCGGAGGTCCGACGAAGCAGAGGATCGGACCTTTCATGCCTGGCTGCAATTTCTTCACGGCCAGGTAATCAAGAATCCGTTCTTTAACCTTCTGCAAGTCGTAGTGGTCTTCATCGAGGATGTCGTGCGCCTTCGGGATGTCGATCTCCGACGCGCCGGAAGATTTTGACCAGGGCAACGAAGTCATCCACTCGAGGTATGTCCGGGACACCATGTATTCGGCAGAAGCCGGTGTCATTTTCGAAAGACGCTTGAGCTCGCGGTCGCATTCTTTCTTTGCTTCCGCCGGCATGCCGGCTTGATCGACCTTGGTGCGCAATTCTTCGATCTCCGCTTGCGCATCGTCGACTTCTCCCAATTCCTTCTGGATGGCCTTCATCTGCTCGCGGAGCAAGTATTCGCGCTGGTTCTGGCTTACCTGCTCCTGAACCTGCTCGTTGATTTTGCTGCGGAGTTCGAGCACTTCCAGTTCTTTCGAAAGCTCGCGAATCAGGATTTCCAGGCGCTTGCGGACGTTCGAGGTTTCGAGCAGCTCCTGGCGCAGAAGCGTCGAGAGACTGGGAAGCGTGCCTGCAATGAAATCCGAAAGTCGCGACGGATCGTCGATATTCATCGCCACATTCTGCAAGTCATCAGAAAGTTGTGGCGAATGGCTCACGACGTCGCGGAACAGGTCTTGCGCATTCCGCTCGAGCGCCTGCAGCTCCGTGTCGTTGTCGCCGATGATATCCGGCTCCGCTACGATGTTGGCGCGGAGAAATGGACGCAAACCGAGCAGCTCCTCGACACGAATCCTTTGCAAGCCCTCCATGAAAACGACAACGTTTCCGTTCGGCATCTTTACCGTCTTGTGGACTTTCGCAAGTGTGCCAACCTTATGAAGGTCTGCCGCGGCAGGATCTTCAACTCGAGGATCGAGCTGAGCTACAACACCGAGAAGCTTTTCTTCCCCGGCCAAGGAATTAACAAGAGCCAAAGAACTTTCCCGGCCGACGGTAAGTGGTAGAACAGCTCCCGGGAACAATACCGTGTCGCGAACCGGCAATATCGGCAATGTCTCCGGCAAAGTATGTTTTTTGTCAGCCATGAATTCCCCCTAGATCGGCGACCAGGCGGAGCCGCCTTGTGACATTAGATGCAGCAAGAGTAGAAAAGGTGCCCGAAGCTGCGGTTAGTGTGAGCAATAATCTTTAGTGTACAATACTCACATTCTACCCGAATTCTCCCAAAGCGCAAGCGTACCCATAAACCACAGTATCTAAATCGCTTGAGACAATACTTGGTGAGTCCTGGTTCCTCGATTCCTCTCTATCGACTATTCTTTGCCAGAGGATAGTTGGTCCAAACGAAAGATTCAGCCTCATCCCTGGTGCTCAGTGATCCGTCGAGCTGGGCGTCCTCCAAAGCTCGAAGAATGGTCTGAAATCCCGGTCCAGGAACATATCCCATCTCACTTAGATCGTCGCCTGTCAACAATCTTGTGGGCTTGACCTCCTCCGGAGGAGTGTCATTTAGGAACTTGCGAACCATGTCGTAGGCATCCAAGCGCTTGTGACTGGCCAAGCAATCCAGCCGATGCAATGCCATGTGTTCGTCGAAATGGGGCTGGCGGACAAAACGCTTCAATGTCGATTTTTTCATCTGGGCCACGTCTTTGAACTTCATGTGATTGGCTACCAGTGCCTGGATCTGTTCAGACTCTTCGTTGGAGAACTTCAGTCTTTTGCAAATCTCCGCGGAAATGCGTACACCTACGTGCACATGACCATCAAACCGAATCCGGTCACCGGTAACAGAAACTGGACGAAAGGTAACCGGCTTTCCTACGTCGTGCAGAAGAGCGCCCCAAGCAAGGGTTCGAGGCGCTTCTGGCGGCAGACCCTCGAGCATCATGAGCGTGTGAATCCAGACATCGCCCTCGGGGTGATATTCAGGAGGTTGCGGCACCCCTTTCAAGGCGGAGACTTCCGGTAGCACTTGTCGCAACAGATCCGTCTGGTCGAGCCATTCGAAGCCTCGACGAGCAGCGCCTTCCGTCAGCAACTTGGAGAGCTCTTCACGAATACGCTCAGCGGACACGGAATCGATTTCTGGGGCGTGCAGCTGGATCGCCGCGAATGTTTTGGGTTCGATCGTGAAACCGAATCGCGCGGCAAAACGCACCGCACGGAGCATCCGTAGTTTGTCTTCTGTGAATCGACGTTCGGCATCGCCGATGGAACGAATAATGTGGGCATCGAGGTCGGCCTGGCCCCCGACGAAGTCGAGAACTTCGCCCGAGTAGTGGCGCATAAGCAAGCCGTTGATTGTGAAGTCGCGACGGGATACGTCCTCCTCCGCGTTGGAGGTGAAAACGACCTGATCCGGGTGCCGGCCATCGGAATAGCCGACCTCACGGCGAAAGGTAGCCACTTCGACTTTTCCCGCAGTGCCGAGAACCTGCACAACTCCGAACTGCGCGCCAACCGCGAGGCTTTGCGGGAACAGCTGCAGGACCCGTTCCGGGAGGGCGTTCGTGGCGACGTCGTAATCGGTGGGCTCGCGGCCAACTAGAACATCCCTCACACAGCCCCCGACAAGGAACGCTTCATGGCCATGGCGCTGTAACGTGGCGCAGATCGAATTGGCCAGTTCTCTTGGAGGCATCCTCAAATTATGCGACACCCGGGACCACGGATGCTCGAGAAATAGAAATCGGAGAATCAAGGATCTTATTTCGTTTGCAGCACGAGACAGGTGATGTCGTCGGATTGACGAGTGGCGCCGACGAAATTCTCGACACTTTTCATCAGTTGCCGGAGCGTTTCTTGTGCCGAGAGGCTCGGCATGGAACGAATTACGTCGACCCAGCGCGCATCGGAAAACTCTTCTCCCGCGGAGTTGAACGCTTCGACGACGCCATCGGTGAAAAGAACCAGAGTGTCGCCCGGCTGAAGGACGGCCAATGCCGAGGAGAAAGTGGCTTCCGGGGTAATGCCGAGGGGCAGACCGGAGGATTCCAGGCGCTCGGTCTTGCCGTTCGATCGGCGTAGCACTGGAGAATTGTGCCCGGCGTTCACATAATTCAAATGACCGCTTGCGGTGTCGTATAGCGCGATGACGGCGGTCGTAAAACGCTGGCCGCCCATGCTGTGTGCGCAAGCATAGCGATTCAACCGTTCGGCAAGCTCGATCAGCGGAATTCCTTCAGAGGCAAGGGTACGAAGGCTGGCCTGGAGAGTGGCCATAAGCAAAGCGGCGGGAACGCTTTTCCCCGCTACATCAGCCGTCACCAGCATTAGTTTGCCGCCCGACGCACCGTCGTTAAGGGGGTAGAACGCGTCGTAATAGTCGCCGGCGACGGAATTTTGCGCGCGCGTCCAGAAAGCGACTTCCGCGCCTGGAATGACGGGGGGCTCGGAGGGCACCAGCCAAGCCTGAATCTCACGGGCGATCTCGAGGTCGCGCTTCATGATGACTTTGTCAACGAGTTCTAGAGAAAGAAGCACAAGCAAAAGCAGCGCTGCGAAAAGTTCAAAATTATCAAGCTTGAAATGCATGCCGGAAAGGAAAAGCAAGACTAGGGCGGCGAGCAATAGAACCCGGCGAGCCGGGCTAAGTTTGTTCATCATGGCCCAGAACAACTGGCCGGCGATGCGCAGGGGACGCTTCCAGGCAGGAAGCTTATGAACACCATCCCAATCAACATCCTTGCCATAGAAGCCGTAGCTTGAGCGCGTATCGGCAGCAAACTGAGACCACAGATCGTCGATGGCGCGCCCTTCGCTGACGCGCTGCCAAAAGCTCGGAGCCTGGCCCGAGTTGGCGGGGCGCGACGCAAATTGCTCAGAAGCAGGTGGGACCGAAGGGTTCATTGCCTGTCAGTCAGTATAAGTGAATACGGCTGGCGATGCTGCGATGAGAAACACAGCGCTAAGAATCGTCGCGCCGAAGGGAGCCGCCAAACTGAACGGTGCCAAACCCGAACTTATCGCGAAGTTGATCGGCGGCTTTGGTGAGACGGTCCAGCTTTTCGCGACGGTCCGACTCGAGAAGATCGAGTTGTTTCGCCCCATGGCAAAGGCCGGAAAGCGCTGTGCCGAGAAGCCGAACTTTTCGGTGCGCCTCCCGGTGAACGTGGAACAGATCAAGGAAGATGGCGTGGATATCCGTATCGAGGTTCACGGAATCGTGCACGGTCTTCGAGCGGGTATAGGTTTCGAATCCCGCGTAGCGGATGGTGAGAGTCAGAGTTCGCGCGAACAAGCCTGCCTCGCGGAGACGCTTGCACACTTTCTGCGAAAGATGGCTGATCATGGTTTCCATCACCGCTATGTCGTTGGTGTCTTCGCCGAATGTATGGTTGTGAGAAATAGACTTGGGTTCCGCGTCGATGAGGAACTCGTAGGAATCACCGCCGCGTGCTTTGCGGTAAAGTGCTGTGCCCCACTGGCCGAAGACCTTTTCAAGCTTTTCCTGTTCGTGGGACGCAAGCTGCTCGACGGTTTCAATTCCCAAGGCGCGCAAGGCACGCTCCGTGACTTCGCCGATCCCTGGAATTTTGCGAATCGGCAATGGAGCGAGGAAACGAGCTTCCATTCCCGGAGCGACCCAAACAAGCCCGCGCGGTTTAGCCTGGTCGGAGGCGACCTTCGCAACGAGACGTGTGGTCGCCAGTCCCCCGGAGCAGGGAAGATTCGTTTGCATGGCAATGGAGCGAAGCAGTTTATCCGCCGCGGCGAAAGGTGGACCATAGAGCCGCTCTGTCCCGGAGAGATCTAGATACGCTTCATCGACCGAAACCATTTCGACGATCGGAGAGAATTTGGCGAGGATGCACGCGACGCGATCGCTCCATTCGGAATATTTTTCGTGGTGGCCATCGAGAAAGATGGCATGCGGACAGAGCCGTCCGGCGGTGCGGAGCGGCATGGCGGAGTGAATCCCGTATTTCCGTGCCTCGTAGCTTGCAGCGGAGACCACTCCCCGCTGATCGGGCCGGCCGCCAACGACCACTGGCTTGCCGCGCAATTCCGGACGCTCGAGGAGTTCCACGGAGACGAAGAACGCGTCCATATCGACATGGAGGATTGAAGAATGGAGCGGGATTTCCCGAGGATCGGTGTGATCGTGCTTGGCGCGGAAACGTGCCAGGTCCGGCATGGAGTTAGACTACGACTTCAATATGGTCCAGGCAATATGGGTGAGCGCCCGGCAGCGATCACGCGCGGGACGCCAGCCAGATCGTTCGTAATGGCAACATTCGTCCACGCCAGATTGTCGAAAAACGATTGCATAGCGAGCCGGCTATTGTAGCCGAGTTCGAGGACCAGCAAACCGCCCGGTTTCAGAAGTTCAGCGGCCTGCGGAATCAATGCGCCGTATAGCTCGTGGCCTTCGTCGCCGCCGAAGAGAGCAACATGCGGTTCGTGTTCTCTGACATCGATAGGCAAGGAATCAGCCTCGCGGAGGCTTATGTACGGCGGATTACTAATGATGAGGTCGAAGGAAGGCGGTGAATTGCGGTTCGAAAACCTCTCCAGCAAATTTGATTCACAAAAGTGGATGCGGTCCGACAGACCATGACGAGCCGCATTGCGGCGCGCGACTTCGAGCGCTGACTGAGAAATATCGCTCGCACAGATAGTCGCGGCCGGAAGTTCCTTGGCTAAAGCGACGGCGATGCAACCTGAGCCTGTTCCAACGTCCACGAGCGTGCAATTTTCGCCTTCGAAATGCTGTTCTCGCCCAGCGCGAAGCTCACGCACGGCGAGGCGATCCAGCGCGACTTCGATGAGATGTTCGGTTTCAGGGCGGGGGATGAGGACCTCCGGCGTCACTTCGAATTCGAGTCCCCAGAATTCCTGTTTGCCGGTGAGATGTTGCGTAGGGACTCCCGTTGCACGCCGATCGAGAAGGGCCATGTAAGCTTCAGCCTCTGGACCCGGAAGGATTTCCTCGGGACGCGAATACAGCCAGGTACGATCTCGCGACGCGACGTGAATAAGCAAGAGTTCTGCTGCGAGCGTATACGATGGAACACTGGCCGAGCGCAACCTCGCAATGCCCTGCTTCAGCAAGGCGCGCACGGAGCGGTCAGTAGAAACCGTGCTCATAACGGTTCGGCTGAGGCCATCAAGCCTCGGCCAGCTCCTGTTTAAGGCGCTCGGCTTCGTAATGAGTCGAGAGTCCATCGACGAGCGGAGCAACCTTGCCATCCATCACCTCGGTGAGCTGGTGGATGGTCAAGCCAATACGATGGTCGGTCACGCGGTTCTGCGGATAATTGTAGGTACGGATCTTTTCGGAGCGGTCCCCTGTTTTGATCTGTCCGCGGCGCTCCGCAAGAATGGCGGCCTGTTGCTTTTCGAGTTCCATTTCATACAGGCGCGAACGAAGTACGCGCATGGCCTTGCTACGGTTCTTGATTTGCGATTTTTCGTCCTGCTGAGAGACGACGAGGCCGCTCGGAATGTGCGTTATACGCACGGCGGAGTACGTGGTATTGACCGACTGGCCGCCTGGTCCTGACGAACAAAACGTATCGATGCGCAGATCCTTAGCTTCAATCTTGATGTCGATTTCGTCGGCCTCGGGAAGAACCGCTACCGTAGCGGCAGACGTGTGGATGCGCCCTTGCGTTTCCGTTGCTGGCACACGCTGCACGCGATGGACGCCGCTCTCATATTTCAACTTGGAGTACACCTTGTTCCCCTGAATCGCGGCCACAATTTCTTTCACGCCGCCCATGGAGGCGGGGGAAGTTTCCATGACTTCGACTTTCCAGCCCTGAGATTCGGCGTAGCGGGAATACATGCGGAAAAGGTCGCCCGCGAAAATACCGGCTTCGTCCCCGCCTGTGCCCGCGCGGATCTCAAGAAGGATGTTTTTATCGTCATTGGGGTCTTTCGGCAGGAGCAGAAGCTTCAATTCGCGCTCGACGATTTCTTTACGGGCCGCTAGTTGCTTCTCCTCGTCCTGCGCCAGGTGGCGCATTTCGGCATCTTCCGATTCAACGACCATCTGGTGCGCGCCGGCGAGATCCTTTTCGATCTGCTTGTATTCACGATGCTTGGTCACAATTTCCGCGAGTTCGGCGTGCTGCTTGGCTAGCTTTTGAAACCGCGTGGAATCGGAGACGGCTTCCGGCGTAGACAACTCCTCGGTCATTTGCTGATACCGAACATCCAGTTGGTCAAGTTTTTCGGTAAGCGTCAGAACGGACATTGCAAATACCTTTCTTTAACAGACTGAAAATCTCTCGAAGAGAGGGAGTGTGACGGCGATAAGTGAAAAGGAAAAAGGCGCTCGGAGGAGCGCTTCCTGTAGGGGCAGCTAATAGAACGCTATGTACATCATTCTTGATTATACTACAGTCGCGGACGAGAAGAGTTGGTCGCCCGAAATCAAACCGACTGTCATGAGTGACGCAATTCCAACGGCATTAGACAATACACGGGAGTTAATCGAGAGCCATCCGCAAGCGGATCTGGGATTCCTGTGGGATTTTTGGTATCCGGCCATCCGGAGCGCTGAGATTCGCGGGCATAACCTAACAAAAGCGACTTTGCTCGAGGTGCCGCTGGTCATTGGACGGACCAGCGAAGGTAGAGCATTTGCGATGCGCGATTCGTGCCCGCACCGCGGGATACCATTGTCCTATGGGCATTTCGACGGGAAGAATCTGCAGTGTTGCTATCACGGTTGGGAGTTTGATGCTTATAGTGGGCGATGCGTCAAGATCCCTTCGCTCACAAGCCACGACAAACTGAAAGCGGAACGCATCAGCGCCGGGCATTTCCCGTGTGCAGAGCACGATGGCTATGTCTGGGTCTATGTGAATGCGCCGGGAACGAAATTGCCGGAAACCGTCGCGACGGCGCCCGCGTTACCGAAATTCTCCGAGAAATTCAAAATTACACGGCTGGCCTGCGAACTTCCCTCGCACGTCGACCACGGAATTATCGGCTTGATGGACCCGGCCCACGGACCGTTTGTGCATCAATCCTGGTTCTGGCGCAGCAAGAAAAGCATTCATGAGAAGTCCAAACAATTTGAGCCCATCCCGAATGGCTTCCGGATGAGCAAACACTCGCCCTCAACGAATAGCCTGCCGTACCAGTGGTTGAAGAAGATGACGGGCGCGCCCGTAACGACAACGATTGATTTCGTGCTACCCAACATGCGCTTTGAAGAGATTCACAGCGGAAAATTCTGGTTTTCGAGCCGAGCTACGGTGACGCCTGTCAGGCGAGATTGTTGCCGTATTGATTTTGTCGCTGCCTGGAATCTGCCGCTTCCTATCTCCGTGTTCCGCGCCTTTGCGAAAGTGTTTCTTCGACAAGATCAGGAGACGATGATCCGGCAGTCGGAGGGATTGAAACACAATCCACGGCTCATGTTGATCGACGATGCGGACCGGCCAGCAAAGTGGTATTTCGCGTTGAAACAGAATTTGATCGAAGAGCGGCGCACCGGCGTTTCGTTGCCGCATCCAATGAACGCGCCGGTAACTTTGCACTGGAATAGCTAATGCTTCAGCAATTGCTGCTCTTCTAGCGAACCGATGCCAAGTCAAAATCGACGATGACTTGGTCGCCTTCGGGCGGATCGATTTGGATCGTGGCGGAATCCGATCGAAGCTCGTCGGCGAGGAACTCAAGTTGCACCGTCGCGCCAACCAGAGAGCAACCGCCGTCACCGCAGATGTAATCCGGCTCGCCACGGTACACGAATGGCGATAGAACCTTCTTGTCGCTCATTACCCGAATCTGAAAGTCTCGCCAAAAATCCGAGGGGCGATAAACATAGTCCCATGGCGTTCCCGACGTCTGACCCGTGGGATTCGGCATAACCGCGCCATAAGTCTCAGTCAGCTGAATTTGGACGGTGATCTTTACCGTCTCGACCATTTGCTTGTGATCGAGCTGAGCTTGCTGCGCACTGTAACCGTATGCTCGCTCGCTAGAGAGTCGAGCGAGTAGAGCGTAGGGAGTGAGGAACGACACCGCAGAGATATACGGGCCGGTTTTTGGCGACGGAAGGTGCTTGCAGTATTGATCAAAGAATCGCGCCATGGATTCGTCGTGGCGTTGGCCCATGAAGTAGGCCTGGCGGACGGCTGTGTCCGACAGGGGAGTGTCAAACGCAGCCGAGTAGGGAGGAAGGCACAGTGCAAACGTGAGGAGGCAAGGGAGGAACCGCAGCCGGGTAAGCGCCAAGGAACACCTCTTGCTTATGTGACGTTGCAAAAGGGCGAAATCGTTTCAGATGCGCCGTTGAATATTGGGGAAGTCGAGCCAGACCTTGACACCGCAGAAGTGCGAGCCTTCCGTGCAGATAGGCGTTGTAACACCAGCCCGAAGGTGGCACGGCGGCCCGATGTAGCGAGAAAGTTCGGGATGCACTTCACGGACTTGCTCGATTTCGTCCAAAGAAGCGTTGTAGATCTCTTCTTGAGCGTTAAAGCAGGTGCGCATCGTCCATTTGTGCAGAAGATGGAGCAAGGCGCCGGTTTCTACGAGGCGAATGGATTTGGCGTTGGGCAGCAGGTAAAGGGCGATTTCCGGAGGAACTCCGCGATCGAGTAGCTGATTCTTGGCGGACCACGCATCGTGCATGGCGCGCTCATAGACTTCCTTGGCCCGCGAGTTTTGGGCGGCCAGCATGGGGGTAATGTAGTCAGGCTCGCGGGTGTCCGCGAGGGTAAGTAGCGGACGGGAACCGGGAACCATACGGTGGCGCTGATCCTGGCTGTCGGCGGTGTGGCTGATTTTCTTGGCGAACGTATAGGTAGCATGTTGCAAGGCCCGCATTATAGGCGCATGGACGCCGATGTTGATGGTTTCCAGGCGATACAGGTTGCGAGCAGGATTGAGAAGGCGATCCATCGCTTCCGCATCAGAACAGGCGGAATTGGTCACGCCAATGACGGCGCGATACGATTCCGCCATCACGCGAACCGCGTTGCGCGAATAGTCCACTAGCCGCGAAGTCTTGCCTTGAAGGGACTTATCGAATTCGCGAACGAATCCGTCCGCTAGATGTGGGGAAGGGGCGATTTCTTTCCATTCCGGCAACTCTTCGAGCGGGGTGGTTCCAAACCGGTCGAAAAACTCAGAATCTTGCTGGCGCACCAGCGCAACCATATCGCCGATTACCGCGCGCGCCTCACTCGGCGTGTCGGAAGCCGAGCACATCCGCCATAGGCGATGGAGGACAATCCCTGAAACGGTGTGGACCATGGTCGTGAACGCGGCGACCGGAAGTACGTAGCGCGCAATCTCGATAGCGCGTTTTTCTGCAGACCGCTCGATTTTCTGGATACGTTTCGGGTGAGACATCGGCCCGATGTGCCAGATGTCGCTCAGAATCGTGCGCGCATCGGCGACCAGCAAGGCGGAGAGCTCGCGGTAGTATGCCCACGCGCGGGCAATGGCAGCTTCGTAGATTTCGCGCGACCCTTCATCAAAGAAGAGTGAAACCGCGGGTACATACGCCTGAGCACGGCCCATGCGAACATACCGCTGGCTCTGTTGCTCCGAATTATAGAAAGGGTGCGCGTGAAGGAAGGACCACACAAACTGGCGGCTGACGTTCTCGAGACCGAACTCAAAGTGCGCGTGTTGATAAACAGTATGGTGACCGCTATAGAAGGTGGCTGCGCCGATGTTCAACCGCTGTTTGTCGGTAATTTCCTCCGGGTTGATGAGTCGGGAGGAATAGCAGGTTCGCGCTGCGGCAATCGCGGAATCAAAAGGGCGAGAAAAGGAATTGCGTAACGTCACCCTGGGCGGCGTAGTCTCCACTCGATCAGAAGCGGGAACTCCATCAAACATGCGGGACTGTGTCGCCACGTTGAGAATCGATTTTACACGTAGTCCGCGTATTCGAAAACGACAGAAAAAGAAAACGGACCGGCGCGAGCCGGTCCGTGAATCCGCAAAACAGGAATTTAGAGATTACTTCTTGCCGGCGGCAGCCGGAACGTTGGCATATTTCTTGTTGAAGCGTTCCACGCGGCCAGCGGTGTCGACCAGTTTCTGCTTGCCAGTGAAAAAGGGATGGCAACTCGAGCAGATTTCAACGCGCAGCATGTCGCCCTTTGCAGTTGAGCGCGTCTGGAAAGTGTGCCCGCAGGCACAGTGCACGGTCACGGGGTGATAATCGGGATGAATACCGGTTTTCATGATGCTCCATTCTGTCGTGTCCGGTCTGCACGGCCTCTTGTTAGACAAGAGACAACAGCCGCGTCGCTAGGTCACGAGACAAACCAAGATTATACGCCCAAATGGAAAACGGACAAAATCGGTGCGTCTCTCAGCGGCAAGACGTCAATCGGTCGAGATCAAGGAATGACCGCTTTTGCCTGGTTGGAGTAGCCGCTCTCGGTGCCCGCAGCATCAACAGAGGTAACCACATAATAGTAAGTCGAACCGGACGAGACCGTCGAATCCGAGTAGGACAGTTCATCGACTGCGGAGCCGGTCAAGGGGCTGTAGGAGCCGCCCGCCGTCTCGCTTCGATAGACGCGATAGCCAATCACTTGATCGGAGCTCGCATGCCAATTCAAATCCACTGTGTGTTGCGCGGTCGAAGGCGGAGTGGGCGACGAGGTCGTCGAGGAAACCCCTTGCCCGGACAAGCTGAGTGTCTCCGGAGAGGAAAGATTGGGACTCAACAAACTGAGAGTGGCAGATGCAGGACCGGCCACCTTCGGCGAAAACCACACCTGAAAAGTGACCTTCTGGTTCGGCGCAAGCGAGAACCCCGGGGAAAGGTCCGAGTAGCCGAAACCAGCACCGGATACTGTGACTCCCTGTAAGGCGACGTTGATGTCGCCGGTGTTCTGGAGCGTGACGTTCTGTGTGCTCGTCGATTTCAACGCAAGATTACCGAAGCTGACCGAATTTGGAGACACAACCAAGTTCGCGAAAGCCGCTTCGCCTGTGCCCACCAGGGAAATCGAGCCTGCCTTCACCACAGATTCTGCGGAAACCTGGACGTTCGCGGCCGCCGCGCCAGCGGAGGTAGGTGCAAAAGTCAACGTGTATGTGAGGCTGTTGGCAGGGAGAACCGTCTGAGGCAGGGGCGGACCGGCAACGGAGAATACCTTACTGGAAACGGATAACGCGGAGATCTGCAAGGGAGCCGTTCCGCTGTTGGAAATGCTGAACGTTTTGGTAACCTTCTGCCCGACCGCGACAGCTTGGAAATTGAGCGAACTGGTCGACAAAGAAAGACCAGGCACCACTTTCTGAGTGTTACCTGCACAGCCAATTCCGAACGTAGCAATCAGCAGCAGGCTAGCGACAGATGTTAGTTTAGCAACGAACCGTTGAGTTGACCTTAGAACGAATACCAACAGAGCCCCCCTGAATTTTTCTTCAAAGTACCAAGGTATCTGCCTGACGAAAGCCTCTACAACCTGTTCGCTGGACAGAATTGGAACAGGGATGCACCTACCCCGTGCTGTACTTCTGGCCAGCGGTTAGTCCAGCGGACCGTATTTGAAATGGTCGGAAGCTTCTAGCATCCAGACCGAAGGAGGTCGAAAAAATAACCGGTTGTTTTGATTTTCTGAACTACGCGTGGGCTTGTTTCAGGATATGAAATGGCATCCGAGTCGAAACGCACCTTCTCGTGTCACCCGAGACCACACGGGTCGCAAAAAAACGCGCACCGGCGGCAGAATCGGCACATGCAGGACCGCGAGGATGCTTTCAGGAATATCTTCGGCTTGTTCGAACTCCAAGGCGACGCCGCCGAATCCTAAATCGACGACACGCGCCCGCCGTGCCCCCTTCTCGCCGATGACGGCATACGCGTTTGTGCCGGTCATGGAGACTCGCTCCGCTTTTCGCGGTACCGAGTACGGGACGGGGCGCGGAACCTCGGACACCTTCTGACTGGTAATCGATTGAGCGGCAGCCGACAAAGCCACGTCAAATTCCGTGGAAATTTTCTTGGTTTCATCGGCCGAAATAGATGCAGGTTCGGGAGGAGTAGGGGCGGGAGGCGCGGTCTGCGCCGCGGCTGCCGGTATGGTTTCGGAACCGCGCTCGTGATTTGCATGTTTCAGGCGGTAGAGACGCGCATCGGCCGCCTGAATTAATTGATCGGCCTGATCTCCGTCTTGGGGAAATGTTGCGACACCGTGGTCCATCGCGACCGAAGAGGCAAATTGCATCGGTTTCAGTATTTCGACAAAGACTGTTTCAATACGCCGGCATAAGGCCAAAGCCTGCGCCGCATCGGTTTGAGGCAACAGCAGGGCAAATTCGTCGCCGCCGATTCGGAAAGCGGAGTCCGACGTGCGCAATGCCTTCTGAAGCGTGGCTGCGGCAGCGCGGAGAACCTCGTCGCCACGGGGGTGACCGTACTTGTCGTTGACCTCTTTGAAACGATGAAGATCCAGAATAACAATGCCCAGGGGAATACCATATCGACGGGCACGGTTGAGTTCCTTTTCGAACGATTCGGTGAAAAGTCGCCGATTGTATAACCCTGTCAGGGGATCGGTAACGGCGTTCACCTGAAGCTTCTTGAATTCGTCGTATTCAAGAACCACCGGCACACGAATCATGCCGCTCGAGGACAGAACATCCATTAAGACAGTTTTGAGAGAGATGGGACGTCCGATTTGCTCGGAGAGTTGGCGCCTGCGATGAAGCATCTCTTCCCAAAGCTGGAGGCTTTGGCTTTCTCGCAAGTCGAGACGCGTTGTTGTGCGGAAGTATCGTTGAAGAAACTGGCTTCGCGCAGGAATATCCATGCTGTCGAGCGTGTCTGCAAGAAGCTCGAGGTAGGAGTCTTCAATGGGCAAGCGCGGGGCCGTTGAGGCTCCGGAGCTGGGCATGACCGGGTTTTCCCACATTCTGCCTGCCCCGCGGGGTATGGGGACGGCTCACTCAGATGGCGTTGCTAGACAAGGAGCAAGCCAAGTGCCAATCAGGACCGTAAATCGAATCGCCTACGGGGACCCAGCAGACCGCGGTATGTTATTACAAGTTTGGCAGATATGCGAGCGGGAGAATGAGCAAGAGCAGGACCCACGTGTCGGGCCGATATTCAACTACTCAAGCGGACGAAGGAATTCCAGACCGAAGACCCGAATATCCCCCAAAATCTCTTGGCGGCGCACGCGAGCGGTGATGGGTGGCGTCTCATTTGGCACTAAACTCGAGGAAGACGCGGAAGGCGCGGGAATGGTCAAGTGAACTGTTTGGCCTAGGCGGAGTAGATGCGAGGAAGCTACACAAGCTCCCCGGGCACTAATATTCAGCGTTTTTGTCAGTTCGATAAATTCCGACCCCGTGGGGTCGGAGCCACGGAGAAACACAGGCACCTGAATCCGAATGCGCGAGGAGGCGCGCGCTTGGGCGCATTCCGTACGGCGCCGATCATCAATTTGTTGAAGGCTTAAGTCCATTCTTCTAGTACTCGCGACCTAGTACAGACTGGAGCAGGTTGGATGCCAGTTGCCGATTCCACCGAGAAATCTAAGATCTTTCTTTTCATCGTCTTACTTTTGAGTTCGACGGGTTGTTCTCCGCGGCATAAGGACGCACGGCTATTTTGCCCACAGCATTTCCCGAAAAGTGCAAATGTGACGCATTTACCATTGACAGCACGGTAGTGCTCTGAAAGGATGAGTTTCGAACGAGGGAAAATATTTTCCACACGGGAGTAATGAAAGGGATGGAGCTTACCGCTTCGAATTCTGCCGGTGAACAGACGCCAGGGCGATTAAATGTGTCTCTCGAGCAAGTCCGTTCTTTCCTCGACACTTTGGACCACGGTGTAACGTTGTGCGACCGTGCGGGCCTGGTTCTTGCTTCGAACGCGATAGCCGAGGGCTGTCTCGAGCAGTTGGGGCTCGATGGCCGGCGTTCCTTGAACCTCCTACGGGATCTTTTGCGCGTAGATGCGGGAGACATTCTGCGACGGATTCAAGAGGGCGAAGAGGAAATCGCTTTGCACGGCAGCCGCGATGGCAAGCAGTACCGAGCTCGCCTGCGATGGATTCGCGACTCCGAGTGGTTAGCCGTCGAAGTGCAAGCCGGAGAAATGGATTTTCAGGAGCCCCGAGCGGCGCAGCCGACGGTGCAGGAATTGTTGCAGGAACGTGAGATTACCTACAGGAATTTACTGGCGGCGTACCTAAAGTTGCAAGAAGTCAATCGGCAGAAGACGGTTTTTCTGGCCTCGGCGGCGCATGAGCTGAAAACGCCCTTGGCGGTGATCAAAGGCTACTACGATCTGTTGCTGACAGGATCCCTCGGAAAGCTGACCGAAAAGCAACGAGATATTCTCGAGGAGTCGAAGGAAAGCTGCGAACGCTTGGTCAGATTGGTCTCGATGTTTCTGAATTATTCAGCGTTAGAAAGCGGGAAGCTTGTTCTCCAGTTGCGAGAGAACGATTTGCGAGACTGCCTCGTGGAGATCGCCGTTCGCTGGTCGGAGGAGTACCAACGCAAAGGCGTAAAGCTTGAGAGTCAGTTGGATCCATCGATTCCGACGTTTAAGTTTGACTATCAGAAAGTCCAGCAGGTCACCTTCAACTTGCTTGACAATGCGCTGAAACACGCGCCGGCGGGTGGCACGGTGACTCTGCGGGCACGGCCGCATTTCTGGGAGCGGCGAGTCGCACGTGTGGCGCCCCCGGAAGAGCGAAGGAGATTTCGGTTACCGAGACCGAACAGCGTCGAAGTAAGCGTAACCGATTCGGGCGCCGGGATTGCTGCCGAACATCATCAGGAAATTTTTGAGGATTTCATGCGCGTGGATAGGAACACTTCGGGAATGGGCCTCGGATTAGCGATCGCGAAGCGATTGATCCAGGCGCATCGCGGGAAGATTTGGGTAGAGAGCGAAGAGCAAAGAGGAAGTAGATTTGCGTTTCTTCTGCCGATGGACCAAGGCTGAAGCGCGAGAGGACAAGGGGAGCGAACCATGGCCGTGAAAGAAAGAATCCTGGTGGTGGATGACGAACCGAGCATTCGAAAATATCTCCAGACGTTGCTGGAGGTAGATGGTTTCGCTGTGGAGACAGTAAGCAGCGGTAAGGAAGCCATTTCAAAAATCAACCTTGGAGAACGACCGGACTTTATCATTCTGGATGTGTTAATGCCGGAAATGAGCGGGTTGGATACATTGCAGGAACTCATGCACCTCGACCGGAGTCTGAATGTGATTATGCTTTCCTGTTCGAATGAGGTTGGAACCGTGGTCGAGGCGATCCGGCTCGGTGCTCATGACTACCTTACGAAGCCATTTGAAAAAACCGAACTCGATGCTGCCATGCTGAAATCGCGGCAAAAAAAGCAGTTGGCTCAGGAAAACCAGGCTTTGAAGGACTATTGCGATCAGGTCACGGAGGATTTGAGTTTCCTGGCAGCAAGCCCGCAGATGGTACGCATCCGGCAACAAATCCTGCAAATTGCACCGGTGGATGTGCCGGTTTTCGTTTGCGGTGAAAGCGGTGTAGGCAAAGAGGTTGTGGCCAGAATGATCCATTTGCGGTCAAAGAGGCGGAATCAGGCGTTTGTGAAGGTGAATTGCGCCGCCCTGCCGGGAGAGTTGTTGGAGTCGGAATTGTTTGGATTTGATCAGGGTGCCTTTACCGGCGCGGTTCGCTCCAAGCCCGGAAAGTTTGAACTCGCGAAGAAAGGTACGATCTTTCTTGATGAAATTGCGGAAATGTCCGTGCACCTGCAGGCGAAACTACTTCACGTGCTTCAGGACCACCAATATTCTCGTCTTGGTGGGCGTCATCTGGTCGAAACCGATGTTCGAGTCTTGGCCGCGACCAATGTCGACGTACACGAAGCGATGAAATCGGGCCGTTTTCGGGAAGATCTTTATTACCGGTTGAATGTATTGTCCATTAATGTGCCACCTTTGCGGGAGCGGACCTCTGAAATCCCCCTGCTATTTCGCCATTTCTTGGATAAGTACAGCGAAAAGTTCGGTAAAACACCGCAATCCCCCTCGAAGCACCTGCTTGACGCGGCGGTCAACTATCCGTGGCCAGGCAATCTGCGCGAGTTGGAGAATTTCGTTAAGCGGTATGTGATCCTCGAAGATGATGAAGGCAGCTTGAGGGAACTTGTAGAGATGTCGGCCGCACGCCAAAGGACCTCACCGCGGGCCGAAACGGCCATACCTCGCGAGCAAGGATTGAAAGCGCTCGTTCGTGGGTTGAAGGACGAAGCCGAGATGGAGGCGATTGCCGATGCCCTCGAAAAAACGCGCTGGTGCCGGAAGGACGCGGCAAAAATGCTAGGAATCAGCTACAAAGCGCTCCTATACAAGATGAGGCAATTCAATTTGGACACGCCGCGGACTCGACGAGCATCGGCCCCGAAGGCGGAAGAAGAGGCTACCATCGAGCAGCCGTAGGCTCGTTGTGACGGTCTAGTACGCGCCCGTTTCTGTTCAGCACAGTGCTAAAAAAGAAAGGTTGCAGTAAATTTTGGGGCGCGTTATTGTGCGCTTCGAAATGCGTGAGCAAGCCAGGCGCACTCAGGTAGTTGGCGGCAGGCCCGCAGTACACGCTTTGAAGATTGCTCACCTTGAGTGGGTCGAAATTCCGGGTGGCACCGAAGTTCGTACAGGAGATTTCCGGCTCAGGTAGGTTTTTGTGTGCGTGAGCGGCGCGCCTTACGTGTCGGGTGTGACCGACTCGAGTTGGCGAGCCGCGAAAATATCGACGCTGCAGAAATCATAAGTGGATCAAGTCGTATTGGCATCAATTCTGGGCCAGCACTGGGGGAATAGGATGTCCGTGATGACAGAACGCCGGACGGCGAGGCGATACGACTTAACTCTGCCGATTAGTATTCGATGTGCCGCAGAGAATTTGATTAGCCGACAGCTCGGCAAGACTAGGGACATCTCGACCCGAGGTCTATACTTCGTCATTACTCAGGACTTGGAAGCGGGCTCGGAATTGGACATCACTCTAACATTACCTGCCGAGATCACGCATGGCACCGACGTGCTGGTGCGGGCCCAAGGAAAAGTGGTGAGGGTCGAGCGGCGCCTGGAGGATGGTGAGTCGCGCATGGGGGTTGCGGCAGTGATCGAGCGTTACGACATTATGCGCGGCGAGCCCACACGCGCCTGATTCTACGGGCTAAGAGACGGGGCATCCTCCCGCCAGAATGTGAATTAAGGTTCCCGCCTGAGGACTCGAGATTTCCTATTTGTTACTGCTGAGTCCAGCCTTTTTGCCGAGTTGTACTAGTACCATCGATTCCGTTCCGAATTTCGATACTGCAAACACACCACTTATAGCTGTAGTTGCCGAATCCTTCATTCCGCGAGCGGTTGGGGCTTTGGTTGGCGATTTGCTGTTCCCCTACCGGAGAACAATGCCAACATCGAGCCCAAGTGCGAATAACGGTCGGGGTCGCGAGGGGTTATGGAATGTTGTTCCCCCCGAACCCGTGCTTTTCGGAATCTCATCGGCAATGACCGAGGTGCGCGATCAAGCCCGTAGAATTAGTCGCGCCAACATACCCATACTTTTGACCGGAGAGGGCGGAACGGGAAAAGAGGCAGTCGCCCGGTGGATCCACGCCAATTCCGAGCACAGCGAAGGGGAATTCGTTAAGGTTAACTGTGCGGCGATTCCCGGCGCGCTGCTTGAAAGCGAATTGTTCGGATTTGAACGAGGGGCCTTTACCGGAGCAAACGTCACTAAGCCAGGGCGTGTCGAACTCGCTCATGGTGGCACGTTGTTTCTCGACGAAATTGCGGATCTGGATTTGCATCTCCAAAGCAAGCTGCTGCATTTCTTGCAGGACGGCACTTTTTGCCGAATTGGGGATCAAGTGGAACGCAAGATTGACGTCCGGGTATTGTGCGCGACCAATAAGGATTTGCAGACAGAAACCAACGCGGGACGGTTCCGGCCAGACCTATTCTACAGAATCCACGTGTTCCGATTGAATCTGCCGCTGCTCCGCCAACGCCGCGAGGATATTCCCGCGCTCGCAGAATACTTTCGTCAGAAGTTTCAAACGCAATTCGGGACCGTGAGGCAGCCTTTTCCATCAGAAATACTCGATTACCTTCAAACCCTTCCATGGCCGGGAAACATTAGAGAGCTTTCTAACGTGGTGGCACGGTACGTTCTGATCGGGCCGGAAGCGATGATCGATCCAGAAGGCAGACCGAAGAAGCACAGAACACGGTTAGTCGTTGACCAGTCCGGGACGAAGTTGACGCTAAAACGAATGGCTAAAGACGCTATTCGGGAAGTGGAGCGCAACGTTATCTTGGAAACGCTGCGCGCAAATCAGTGGAATCGCAGAAGAACCGCTAAGGAGCTAAAAATAAGCTACCGGACCCTGATTTATAAGATCCAAGATGCCGGCTTGGTATCACGCCGCGCCGGCAACCAGAGTACAGACACGGGACGCGGAATACAGGAGAGAACTCGCAGCGAGGGGTAATCACATTGAAGATGCACGATGGTATCGAAGTACGTCTGTACCTAATTTCCACCTAATCTCCCCACAGACGCGGCCGGCAAACTGTTTACGGATTTCGATAAACAAAAGTATTTCTGCGGAGCGGATGTCGACGGAACGATTTTTTGGCTCTGGGAGTTGAAGGTTGAGCCGTGAGTTCCGCCGGAGCTATCTGTTCGCGGCTATCCGCGAGAATTCGAATTTTCGCGCATTTCAGTTCGCACAATCTTTTTCCCGCAACCAAGGAGTCGATCAGACACTTGGGCTTACGAATAAAACGAACTCGTGATTCTGTCTATGTGGACAGGTTCTCGAGAAGGGCAATCTTCCTCCTATCCGCAAGAACAGTTTGCTCCGACTGTCCTTCTTTTGTTCCTCTCACCAGTTATGACAACTGCCTCAGGATTCTATTGTTTCTCTGGAAGTTAGTCCGGAGGAACACGGAAAATGAGCTACGGTCAGGCGCAGACCGTTTGTACCCAAACCAGGCGAGTGCGCAAGAACCCAAGAAAATTGTGGGGTCTGTTTCTGATGGGGTGCGTCACGCCCCTGTTATCTTTCCTGAGCGGTTGTGCCGGCTACACCGGCAAAGCGAGCCAGACATCCTCCGCAGCCGCTTTCCAATTGAGTCCTTCCAGCCTGAGTTTTGGCCAAATCGTTGTCGGTAAGCAGGCGAATCAGGTTGTTTCCGTTTCGAATACGGGCAATGTCGCGATAAACCTCACGCAGCTTTCGCTTTCGAACCCTCACTTTAGCCTTACCGGCGTGAAAACTCCTATGGCCCTAGCGGTAGGACAGACGGGGACCTTTGGTGTGGCCGTGAACCCGACCGTAACCGGCGCGCTGACCGGCACGCTGACAGCTCAAGCCGACCATGGCACCTCGCCAGCTGTTGTAAATCTGTCCGCAACTGTCGTCAGTCCGCAATCGCAGATTGCGGTCAGTCCGACTTCCATTAATTTTGGAACCGTATCCACTGGATTGAAAACATCGAGCAATCTCTTAATCACCAATTCAGGCGGCTCGGATCTGACCATCTCCATGCTTAACCTCGCTGGCGCCGAATTCAGCCTTAATGGCGTTACGACACCAAAAACCATTGCAGCGGGTCAATCAGCCCAGGTTGTCATGACTTTTTCTCCCACTACGGCAGGTACGGCGACGGGAAGTTTAAGCATCACGAGCAACGATGTCACCAACCCAACGATCACCATCCCGATGAATGGGACCGCAACAACCGCGGCTACCGGCCAACTGAGTGCCAACCCAAACAGCATCAGCTTCGGAACCGTGGCAACCGGGAGTTCCGCCGCGAAACACGTTGTCTTGACAAATACAGGCAATGTCGCGGTGAAAATCTCAAGCTTGTCCAGTCAAGGCCTCGGCTTGACGACAAGCGGCATGACGGCTCCGGTGACGCTAAATCCTTCCGAAAGTCTGACCGTGACCGCGGCCTTTGCCCCAACCGCCGCAGGGAGTTCGAACGGATCCATCATAATTGTGAGTGACGCAGCGAACTCTTCCCTGACTATCCCATCTACTGGAACCGGTGCCCAAGGGGATTTGGTGATATCACCCTCGAGTTACAACTTTGGCAGTGTCGTCGATGGGCAAACAAAATCGCAAACGATTGCTTTGACCAACACCGGAACGGCGGCCTTGACCATCACGCAATTCACGGCAAGCGGCAGTGCATACAGTGTCAGTGGGCTAGCGACTCCGGTAACGGTTCCCCCGGGCGGCAGCAAGACCTTCAACGTCCTCTTTGCTCCGACGACAGCCGGAAGCCTCGCCGGTTCAGTCGGCATCACAACAAATGCGTCCGATTCTCCGAGTGTATTGACTTTGACCGGAACGGGTTCGGCCGCGTCGGTGACACTCGCATCAAACCCAGGTAGCGTTACTTTTTCTGGTGTTGGCAGTGGCAGTTCGAATTCAAAGACGGTGACCCTCAGCAATGCCGGTACGGCGAGCCTGACTATTTCCCAGATCACCGTGAACGCGAAGGATTTCAGCATCAGTGGAATGGTCACACCGCTGACGTTGGCTGCTGGCCAGAACGCGACGATAAGTGTAACGTTCAAACCCACAGCTTCGGAAAACATCACGGGGAATATTACGGTCGCAAGTGCCCAGGGAGCGAATACCGTTATTTCTGTTGCTGGAAGCGCGGTGCAGCCAGCCTTGGCCGTCACCCCTTCGAGCGCGAGCTTTGGCAATGTGACAGAAGGTACGCCTGCCACGCAAACGATCCAGTTGTCGAACAGCGGTACCGGCACTCTCCTAGTCACTCAGTTGAGTGTAGCTGGGAGTGGCTTTAGCACCGGAACACTCGCACTACCGGTTACCTTGATTTCCGGCCAATCAACTACCTTTAATGTCGAATTCGCGCCGACGTCAGCCGGTTCGACAAGCGGCAGTGTGACGGTTGTCAGCAACGCGCCGAATTCACCGGCGCTTATCAGCCTTACGGGCACAGGGATTGCTGCAACCCAATCCCTGAGCTTTAGCGCGTCAAATCTTGCCTTCGGAAGCGTGAACGCAGGATCGTCGTCGACGCAAAACGTTACCGTGACCAATGCCGGCAATTCTAGCGTGACGATTTCGCAAATAGCGGAAAGTGGAGCGGGATTTGCCCTCAGTGGTGCCAGCGCTCCGGTCTCTTTGAACGCTGGCCAAAGCATGATATTTGGTGTGATCTTTAGCCCGAATGCCGCGGGGAACGATACCGGAACTGTCGTAGTCACCAGTACCGCCGCCGGATCTCCCAAGAGTATTGCGCTCTCAGGAACCGGAGTCCAGACGGCCAGCCACTCTGTTGCTCTGGCCTGGACGCCGAGTACTTCGGCCGTTGTTGGATATAACGTTTATCGCAGCACCGCCAACGGGTCCGGTTATGGCAAGATCAACTCAGGCTTGGTTGCAGCCGCTGCTTTTGACGACAGCAACGTTCAGAATGGATCAACGTACTACTACGTCGTGACGGCTGTGGACGCCAGCGGCAACGAGAGCACAAATTCGAACCAAGCGACTGCGGTGATCCCTTGAGGGTCGCCCAAGAGCTACCTCGCGTATAAGCTGCAACACGGTGGCCGTGGTTTCGAACGCTTTTCGTTCACAAATTTTCAGCTACCTGGACTGAAAACAGCCGACAGATTTGCCCGGCTCCTTGTACCCCCCGAAGTCCTCGGACGGAGACCGTCCAAGACTTTACGGGCACCACAACCTGAACGTCATCTCTTCAAGTTGATTCTGTCGCTTTCCTAGTGCGTTTCCCGGTGTCCCTCGGAGCGAATTCCTGACACCGACCTTTTCGCCGAACGGCGCTCAGTAACGAGAGATGTCCAATGTCTCCAATGCTTTAGCGTTCCTCGAGTACTTGAGAAAAGAGGGCTGAAACAACCGCGATTCCGCGATACGCAATTGCTCGCGTGACGCTACAGCAATACCCGGATTGCGGGGTTCCGCAAGCAAAGTTAAGGTTTCTAGGCGTACTACCATGGGTACCTCGGCCTTAGTCTCTAAACCCCGGATGACATCTGAACTGTTTCGAACGATCCTTCGTAAGCGACTGGAATCGGCTGCTGATCGAGTTTTACTGCGGGTGTTGGTTTCGAGGAGAGACAGCGATTTAGTGGAATTCACTGGTCCAGAGCTTTGTGCGAAGAGCATCGAACTCTCTCGGAGGTATTGTCAGGCACCACCATCCGGAGTCGTCCTCTTGCTGCTACCGCATTCTCCGGAATTGTTTTTGCTACATCTGGGCTTCCTTCTCATCGGTCGTTTGCCCGCAATTCTGCCTTGGCCAACGAATCGAATTGATCCGGAGAAATATCAGCGCAACATAATGCACCAGTTGCGGAGTCTCCCTGCGGCACAGTTGTTAACATTGCCGAGCCTTGCGCGAAACCTGGATCCTGGAATGCCATTTACAGTCACTGAGTGCCCAATTAACGAATGCGAACGATTTGAGTCATTATTCTCAGTGGACGTAAACGCTCCTCGAGTCGAAAAACAAAACTCGGATCACGCTGATGTCGGCGCCCCTGAAGAAGCGCTGTTCCTACAATTTTCAGGCGGTACGACCGGTGGCCAGAAATGTGTAGTCGTAACGGCACCGATGCTTGTGAACCAATTGGACCGACTGAGCGAGGCCCTACAATTCAATCCACAGGACGGCGTGGCAAGCTGGTTGCCTCTGTACCATGATATGGGTCTAATCGCTTGTTTTTGGTTGCCCCTATGGAATGGGGCAACTTCGATTCAGTTCGCCGCAACCGAGTGGCTGATGGATCCTGGCATGCTTTTTTATTTCATGACTAAATACCGGTCTTCGCTCTGTTGGCTTCCCAACTTTGCATTTGATTACCTCGCTGCCCAGAAAGAAAAAGTAGATGGCGCCGTGAATCTGGCACATGTCCGTGCATGGATCAATTGCAGCGAACCCGTAAGAAAGCGCTCCTTCCAAGCCTTTACGGAAGCCTTCTCTGGACTGGGGGTGCGATCGGAGCAGTGTCATGCCTCCTACGCGATGGCTGAAAATGTTTTCGCCGTCACGCAGACCCCACTCGGTAGTCCGCCGGCTGTCTTTAGCCGCCTGTCCGTTAAAGGCGCATCGCTTGGTCAGGGACGGATTTCCTACAGCTTACTGGACGATCGCTATGTTTCGAGCGGTCGTAGCTTAGACCACACCACTTTTCGCATAAGACGAGCGAATGGAGACCTCTGCAGCGACGCGGTTGCAGGTGAAATAGAAATTCGCAGCGAGAGCCTGTTCCGTGGTTACTGGGGCAAGGGTGGTTTTCAGAGCCAATCAATGACGCCTGATGGATGGTATCGCACTGGGGATTATGGCTTCGCGCACGGCGATGATCTATACGTGATTGGACGTATTAAAGACATTATCATAACTGCCGGAACGAACATCTTTCCGGAGGATATCGAAGCGCTCGTGCACACCGTAAAGGGCGTGTATCCAGGCCGCGTCGTGGCTTTCGGTGTGGACGATGACGAGCGCGGAACGGAAAGCGTTGCCGTCGTCGCAGAGATGCGTGGGGAGTTCAATCATTCAAGTGCTGCGGCGCTCGAAGTTCAAATTCGGCGGGTCGTTTCTTCGGTTCTCGGAATTGCTCCCCGATACGTTCTCGTGACGCCCGAGCGCTGGATCGTGAAGAGCACCGCAGGAAAAATCTCGCGTCGCGAAACACGCCTACGATTCCTGCGAGAGTTGTCTAGTCCTGGTGTTACGCATCGTGCCAGTTACCCGAGCACCCCTGTCGACGGTTGTCGGCGGGAGTCAGCGATCGCGCCCGATACACGCGAACGCTCAGCATAACAGGAACTTTCGGGCCACTTACGCCATTCAAGTGTTTGCCTAAGGTATCAAGGAGCCTTGTCGAGTTCAGGGGAACCTCGATGGAGCTTTGCGTAAATCCATACAAGAACCTGGGCGAGTGCCGCGCCAAACGCGTCAATCAATACATCCCGGAAGCGCGCGTCGCGAAGCGGCACAAAGGATTGATGCCATTCATCCAAACCGGCGTAGCTCACGGCGATGAAGAAGGTAATGATCGCCCAATTGAGTCGCCAACCGTGCCTGTCCGCTCGAATGCCGTGAAAAACAGCGACACTGAAGAAGCCGAACTCAGTTACGTGGGCCGCTTTTCGAATTCCGAAATGCATCACTCGCAGCGCGTGACGGCTCGCAGATGGGAAAAGCCATCGAAGTATGGGAACAATAAAGCGCCCAGTTTGCTCGGCACTGAAGTAGTGGGTAGAAAACAGAGAGATCAAAATCGCGATTCCAATCGCCGGGAGCCAGTATTTAAGACGCGGAATCATCTAGAGGTTTTCAATCTTGGGGTCGGACTGCAACGATGCCTAGCCAGTGCAAAACGAGAAATCAGCGGAAGAAACCATCCCGTCGACAGAATAGCACGCAGCCGCTTGGTTCTTGATGCCGCTCTTCGAATGATTTGTTGCTTCATCACGCGTAGTTGCTTCGATGTCACGCGGTGCTTGGGCAAGCCGGTCGAGGACTTCATTGCGGATAAAAATACGGACAAAGTGAGCAATTTTCTTCCAAGTCGCTGCTGAACGAAGGGATTGATCTTGCGATTCCGACGGACAGCAAGTGTTCTATTTCTTGTTTAACCTGTTGATAGCAAGCACGTTAGCCTGGAAGTGACTTTCCGGCGCAGGTGCCGAGGGATGGAATGAGCCGTGCATCGTAGAAGTAGTAGAATAGCTGGCGGCAGTGGCAGGGACTTTAGGAAAAGTTAGCAGGGCTCCTGGCCAGAACTGGCGAAACGAGGGCATAGCACGATGGCTCGAAATGGCGAAATCTCGGTGACCGATGCAAAGAGGGTACTACGGAAGTACTGGTGGCTTCTGCCCCTAAATGCCGTTGTTCTCGGTTCGCTCGGCTACGTTGCGACCCTTGTCCTACCCAAAAAGTATACCTCGGAGACGACCGTACTTGCGCAGCAACCGGTCGTGTCTTCGGATTATGTGAAGCCTGTCGAAACAGACGATCTCAGCATACGATTGGCCTCCATGAAGGCGGAAGTCTTAAGTGCTCCCCAATTGCAACAGATCATTGAAAAACTAAATCTCTATGTCGACCAGCGCGGGAAAACCAGCATGGACGACCTCGTAGGCCAGCTGCAGAAGGCCGTCGACGTGAAGGCGCTGGAACCGATGCCGGGGACAGGAGGCCGGGCTCCGGGATTCCATGTATCTGTGACCTTCAACCAACCTCAATTGGCACAGCAGATCTGCGCCGAAATCACCAAGATGTTCACGGAGCAGAACGCCCAGAGGAATATGGAGCACGCGAAATTGACGACTGACTTCATGGGCCAAGAACTGCAAGTGGCGAAAGCCAAGCTGGACGACCAAGACGGAAAGCTCGCTCAATTCAAGAAGCAGTACCTCGGCACCCTGCCGGAAGAAGAGCAATCGAACCTGAGCCTGCTGGAAGGCATGAATACGCAACTGGCAGCAGCGACTCAGGCGTTGAGCCGCGCGCAAGAGGATAAGGCGATCAACGAAACATTGCTGGCCCAGCAGGAAGCAAACTGGAAAGCAACGCTGAGCGGCGGGTTGCAAAATCCAGACACGATGGAGCAGCAGCTTGCTTCGCTGCAGGAGCAACTGTCGCTTATGCTGCTGCGCTACACGCCAGAACACCCGGATGTGCTCAAGCTGAAATCGCAGATCGAAGCACTTAAACGTCGCATGGCGGAAGATCCCGTGGCGAAAGCTCCGGTCGAGTCTTCCGTAGCCAAACTGCATGAGCCCGCACAGCTTCAGCAGTTGCGTACAAGAGTCAAACAAGATGATTTGAATATCGCGGACTTGGCGAAAGGCCAAAACAGAATCCAAGATCAAATCCGAGTGCTTGAAGGCCGGGTGCAAGCCAGCCCGGTGGTGGAACAGAAATACAAAGAATTAACGCGGGACCACGACACGGCTCAGCAGATCTACAATGACCTCTTGAGAAAACAATCCGATTCGTCCATGGCTAAAGATCTCCAGCATCAACAGGAAAGTGAAGTGTTTTCGATACTCGATCCGGCAAGCTATCCGTCCGCGCCTTCTTTTCCAAAGTTAATCCTGTTTCTACCCGGTGGATTGGTGGCCGGACTTGCGTTGGGATTTGGGATTTTGTACCTAATCGCTTTCCTCGATAAGGCTATGTACTCGGAACGGGATGTAGAACTGTCCTTGAAACTACCGGTATTGACAATGGTGCCGGCTTTTAGCGCCCTCAAGGAAGGCGGAGCCAAAAAGAGAGGGAATTCCCCGAATTACAAGGCCGCGGTGGCTGTAAAGGTTTAGAACGCAGCAGAGAGGGATCATAAGGAAAAAATGAGCCGGATCCATGAAGCATTAAAAAAGGCGGCGCAGGAACGGAATGCGCATCTAGCGGATGTCCCCAATGTCGGACCGATGGACCTATCGGCCGAAGGTTTGGCGGGTGCCGTGTTACCAGAAGATAGAACGCACCCAGAAGTACCTGCGATTACGGCTGACGGACAGAATGGGACATTCCTGCGATTCCAGAGATTTGTGAAGAATTGTCCGCATCCCGCTTGGAAGATAAGAGTGGATGGAAGTGTGTTTTGCTCGGACACCTTGTTTCCATTTGGCGCTGAGCGATTCCGAACGCTACGATCGCGGCTTTATCAGATCGCGGATAGGCAGCCCATTCGACGCCTCCTGGTCACTAGCAGTGTGGCCGCCGAAGGAAAAACCTTTGTCGCGTCTAATTTGGGGCAATCCTGCGTCCGCCAACCCAACCGTAGTGTGTTGCTGATTGACGCCGACTTGCGATGCCCGCGACTTCATTTGTCTCTGGGAGCCCCAGTGAGTCCCGGCCTTACGGAGTATCTGCGGGGAGAAGTAGACGAGTCCCAGATCATCCAGGTGGGGCCAGAAGAGTCTCTTTGTTTTGTTCCGGCCGGCAGCCAGGTCCCAAACGCAGGTGAGTTGCTACACAGCGAGCGCATGAGACAGTTCCTTGACAACATGTCACGAGTCTTTGATTGGGTGATTCTGGATTCACCGCCGGCGCTCGCTGTACACGACGCGAGCATGCTGGCCGATATGTGTGACGGCATCATTTTTGTCGTTCGTGCGGGCGCGACGGATTCTGGGCTCGCAGAGAGGGCCATCGCGGAGTTTCGAGAGAAGAATCTCTTGGGAGTGGTTTTGAACCGCGTCGAAAAGAGTGATACCTACGGCGAGTACTACTATGACTATTCCTCCGAGAGGGCAAACACAGCAAGCCGCTGAGCAGGAATGCTAGTTTGTTTTGAGCCTTCATCTTGGCCTTGTTCCGTTTCGGCCGACAATGACCGTACGAGAAATTTCGACTCGAGCAAGGTAGAAACAACGCAGCCCGGGCGCAGGGTTGCCATACAAAGGCTCGAGATGGCCATAACTTGCAAGTAGTTCAAGAAATACGGAGGTTGCCCCGCTATTTTGCAGTCTTCGCGCAGAGTTCGGCGGAGATGTAAGCTGCCTCGCACAGATTCCGCGCACTTGGGGTTGGTGCCTGAGAGGACTCTGCCGACACCGAACTATGAGCGTCGAGACCGGCGGCATTGCAAGTTGTAACATACATGAAATCAATTGCTTACAGAACGGTTATGCCTTTCAGTGCCGAATTCCGACTAGAATTCTCATCCCTCTCATCGAAAGGCCGGAAGCCGGCATCTCGGAATGACATTAGAACAAATGGGCATTCGTTTTCTCAACCCGCATTCCGAACCAGGACGAGAGCCCGGTCCAAAAGGTTGCACCGTAGCATCCGTATTTTTCTCAACAACTTAGAGACCTCAAGCGCCGAACACCATGCCTCAATTGGCTCCGTCAATGGCAGCGAAATTGCCACTAAAACCTCGAGTTTTGTTGGGACTCTTGTGGCGGTAGCCCGTTGAGCCTGGGTTATCGGGGTCCCTCCGGACACTAAGGAGACCATCATCTTGGGCGATTTCGATTTCTCAACGAGGAATTCTGCTCAGCTTCCATGGTTTGCCTTGCAAGTGAGATCTCGGCGCGAGGCTTTCGTCGCGAGTCACTTGGAGGGGCAGGGTTTTGAGTGCTTTCTTCCGCTGTACCAGAGCAAGCGCCGTTGGTCGGACCGACTAAAGGAAATCGAACAGCCTCTGTTTCCTGGATACTTATTTTGCCGCCTCGACTTGTGCAATCGAGGTCCACTATTGATGACGCCGGGTGTTCAGCAGATCGTCGGTGTTGGTCGCACGCCGATGCCAGTAGAAGAACGGGAAATAGAATCGATCCGGCAAGTTCTCTCTTCCGGATTACCGAGTCTACCCTGGCCCTACATGCATATCGGTGAGAGAGTTCGGGTAAATTATGGAAGTTTGGTCAATCTCGAGGGCATTCTAGTGAACTTCAAGGGGAGCAACCGTGTTGTCCTGTCTGTGACCCTATTGCAGCGTTCTGTAGCTCTCGAGATCGATCTGACATGGCTTAGCCCAGTTCGCGAGGTGAAGGCAGTTCCCGCATCGAGAGTTCTTGGTGATCGGCCGACTACCGTTGTAGTTGCCGGCTAGTAGCCAAATAGATTAAGAGTTTCCGCCGCAGAAGAGAGATGGAAAACATGGGCTTATTCAGAACGGTAGGACAACGCGAAGAGAAACAAGACGACGCAATGGTGCGCGTTCCGGGAAACACTCCGGATGAGATATCGACGCGGATGATTCTCGGTGAAACCACCTTCATGTCGATGCTCTACCTGGAGCGCCGCCGCGCCGAGAGAGCGCAGAAACGCTATGTCTTATTGCTTGTAGACGTGAAGGACGCTATCGCCGACAAGCAGAAGATGCTTACGGTGCAAAGAATCACGCAAGCTCTTTGTGAGATCACGCGCGAAACAGATCTTATCGGCTGGTACCTGAAAGACCATCTCCTTGGCGTAATCGCCACAGAAATTGGCAAAGCAAGTTCCAAGGACGTCCGGGAACGGATTTCGGCGAAGTTTCGTGCCGCTTTCTTGCAAGCGCTCGGCCAGAGGAAAGCGTCTCAGATTACCGTGTCCTTCCATTTTTTTCCTGAGGAGCGGGAAGATGGGGACCAGGATGATTCTCCAAAAAGCATGCTTTATCCCGAGCTCGTAAGGAAGAAAGCCTCTAGGCGACTGGCCTTAGGTTTAAAACGCGCCCTGGATATTGCCGGAAGTGCTTTTGCCTTGATTCTTCTGGCGCCCTTATTTGGGCTAATTGCGCTTGCCATTAAGTTGACTTCCGAGGGTCCGGTATTGTTCAGACAGGATCGTCTGGGCCAGAACGGGAAGAAATTCAAGTTCCTAAAGTTCCGTTCCATGAAAAAGGATTGCGACTGCCGGATCCATCAGGAATACGTGAGTAAGTACATCGCTGGCCAGGTTTCTGGCCAGAACGGGGACGGCGCTGCGCCCACGTTCAAGATACAAAGCGATCCGCGGGTCACTCCCATCGGAAGAATCTTGCGTAAGACGAGTCTCGATGAAGTGCCGCAGTTTTGGAACGTACTGATCGGAGAAATGTCGCTCGTGGGCCCACGTCCCCCGTTGGAATACGAGTTCAAAGCCTACGACGTCTGGCATCGGCGCCGCGTATTGGAATCCAAGCCCGGGATTACGGGATTGTGGCAGGTGGAAGGGCGTAGTCGAACCCATTTTGATGACATGGTTCGTCTGGATCTGAAGTATGCCCGTGCGTGGTCCCTCTGGCTGGATGTAAAGATTCTCATTCGCACCCCGGCGGCCGTTGTCTCTGGCAATGGTGCGCATTAGGCATTAGGAAGTCAGTCGCCGTCAGACCTCAATTGTTTCGATTGAGGCGAAAAGCCGCGGTGCAACAGCTTCTGCTCTCTTGTTTCGTTCAGCGGTAGTTTTCTGTTCCCAGACAGGACACCACACCGTTAGGTTCATCTAACAGTGGACAAGAGAAGCGAGTTGCCCACCTCCCGCAGAGAGCAAAAATCAAAACGGAGGCTTCATGATCCGGATCGGTGTCATAGGTTACGGTTATTGGGGCCCGAACGTCGTGCGCAATTTCCACACGCACGAAGATTCGGAGGTGGTCCTGGTTTGCGATAAAGACCCCAAATCACACTCGCGCTTGAAGAAAGCGCATCCAGGGATTCCATTCACAACTGACGTCGCCGAAATCATGAAATCGTCCAAGATTGATGTGGTGGCGGTGGTAACCCCCGTTTGGACGCATTTCGAATTGGCGAAGGCCGCGCTCGAAAATGGTAAGCATATCTTCGTTGAGAAGCCCTTCACATGCAGCGTTGTGCAGGCTGAGGAGCTGATTGAGCTGGCCGATCGGAAGAACCTGCGCATCATGGTGGATCACACGTTTCTGTTCACCGGTGCGGTGAAAAAGATTCGTCAACTGGTCGATGAAGGCGCGCTCGGAAGTCTGTTCTATTATGATTCACTCCGTGTGAATTTGGGTTTGTTCCAGCATGACGTGAACGTCATCTGGGACTTGGCGCCGCATGATCTTTCGATCATGGATCACGTCATCAAGGAGAAGCCGGAGGCGTTAGTAGCGACCGGAGAAACACATTTGAACGGCGTCGAAGACATTGCCTTTATCACCGTGTACTTCCCGAAGCGAATCATTGCGCACATCAATGTAAACTGGCTTTCACCTGTGAAGGTGCGTACCACGTTAATCGGCGGCGAAAAGAAGATGCTCGTCTGGAATGACCTCGAAGCGGACGAGAAAATCAAGATCTATGACAAGGGAGTAAGCATGTCTGCGAATCCGGGCAACCTCCACCGGTTGTTGGTGAGTTACCGCTCGGGTGATATGTTGGCTCCCCAAGTGGAACAAGTCGAAGCTCTGCGAGCCGAGACGGCATATTTTTTGGAATGTATTAGCGCGAACAAGGCACCGTTTAATGACGGGATCAGCGGTTTAAGGGTTGTGCGACTTCTGGAGGCGGCGGAAAAATCGGTTCGCAAGCGCGGTGAGGTGGTAAACCTGTGAGTGAGTTCATTAGTATTGCCCCGACCGTCCGGCTCGGGAAGGACGTAAAACTCGCCGACTTCATAAATCTATACGGTTGCGAGATCGGCGATGAAACCAAAATTGGCGCATTCGTCGAAGTTCAGAAGAACGCGCGAGTCGGGCGACGCTGCAAAATATCCAGTCACACCTTCATCTGCGAAGGTGTCGATATCGAAGACAATGTCTTCATCGGACACGGCGTTACGTTCATCAACGATAGCTATCCTCGCGCGACAAGTGCAAGCGGCAGCCTGCAGACAGAGGCCGATTGGAAAGTGGAGCAAACGCGAATCTGCAAGGGTGCTTCGATTGGGTCCGGTTCCACAATTCTCAGTAATGTAACGGTCGGTGAAAACGCAATCGTGGGAGCGGGAAGCGTGGTGACAAAGAACGTCCCCGCGAATGCGGTCGTCGCCGGAAATCCGGCAAAAGTTTTGCGGTTTCTGACAGCGGAGAAAAAATAGGGTCATGACAAATCCAACCAAAGTTCCGTTCCTGGATCTGATAACTCCTCATCAAGAGTTGGAATCAGAGCTACTCGCGGTCGTTCAGAAGGCTTTTGGCAACGCTGGTTTCATCGGCGGTCCCATGGTGGAGGAATTCGAGGATGACTTCGCCGCCTTTTGCGATGCGAAGTATTGCATCGGCGTGAATAGCGGGACAGACGCGCTTCGGTTCGCCCTCATGGCTGCAGGTGTCCAACCAGGAGAGATCGTCCTAACGGTTCCGCACACATTTATTGCAACGACGGAAGCGATCTCTCAAGCCGGCGCGCAAATCGCTTTTGTGGACATCGACGAACACAGCTACACGATGGATCCGAAGGAGCTCCGCGAATTTATCGAGAAGCGATGTGAATTCGACAGCCGGACCGGAAAGCTAATCGAACGGGCGTCAAAACGAAAAGTGGCCGGCATTGTCCCGGTCCACCTTTATGGCCAGATGGCGGATATGGATCCGATCCTTGAACTAGCAGGGAAATACAATCTTTTTGTGATTGAAGACGCCTGCCAAGCCCACGGGGCCGAATATCTTTCCAAGAAAGACAATTCTTGGAGGCGGGCCGGGTCCATGGGCAAGGCCAGTGCCTTTAGTTTTTATCCGGGCAAAAACCTGGGAGCATGCGGAGAAGCCGGAGCAATCACCACGAACGATCTGACCATGGCAAAGCAGATGAAGATGATCCGCGACCACGGCCAAGCCAAAAAGTATTACCACGATATGGAAGGCTACAATGGCCGTCTGGATTCAATCCAAGCGGGGTGGCTCTCGGTAAAATTACGTCATCTAGCTAGGTGGAATGAAGCGCGACGCGCTCTTGCGCATCGTTACCATGACCTGCTGGCGGAGGCGAAGGAAGCGATTGTAGCGCCCCTAGAAGCGCCTTGGACAAAGGGTGTCTATCATTTGTACGTCGTACGAGTTCAGGACCGCGAGGCACTCCAAGCGAATCTTGCGGAAGCTGGAATCGGCTCCGGCATTCACTATCCCATTCCCCTACATTTGCAGAAGGCCTATGAACACCTCGGCTACAAGAAGGGCGACTTTCCCGTTACCGAGCGAGTCGCTGCCGAAATTGTTTCCCTTCCCATGTTTCCGCAGCTTACCCATGGTCAACTCGAGGAAGTCGCAAACAAAGTAAAGGAATTCGCCGCGTCGCGAGTCAGTACGACCCAACGCAGCTAAGCACTCATAGGCGAGTCCGGTTCTGCAACATTAGCATTGCGCTGGCGTCATTCACTTGCCAGCTATACCATTTGCCGATTTAGATTCTTTCCTTCGATATTCCAATGCGTGTAAACGGCATGCTTCTTCCTCGTCTCGATCGTCTAACCACCCTTTATTTCGGGTTGCCGATCATGAAGATCGTGGGGCCGAAGAACGGGCGGCGAGTTCCGATACTGATGTATCACAGCATTTCTGAGAATCTATTCGGAAAATCGCATCCCTACTCTCATATCAACACATCGCCGAGCGTTTTCCGAAAGCAGATGCTGTATTTGCGGCAGGCGGGGTATCGCGCCATTGACCTGAGTGAGCTCATGAAAGGATTCGAAAACGGCATAGAGCTTGCCAAAAGCGTCGTTATCACTTTCGACGATGGATATCAGGATTTCTTGACGGATGCCATGCCGGTCCTGAAACAGTGCGGATTCACGGCCACCGTTTTCCTTGCTACCGGCCGCATCCAGCAAACATCGATGAGATTGGAAGGGGTTGATTACTTGACGTGGCCCGAGGTACGTGAATTGCACGAGGAGGGGGTCCAGTTTGGATCCCACACCGTTACACATCCGGACCTCCGGTGCCTGGGACCGGAGCAGATTGAATATGAACTCGGATACTCGAAAGAGGTTATCGAACAGAATCTCGGCGTGGCAGTAACTTCTTTTGCGTACCCGTTCGCATTTCCAGAAGAGGACACGAATTTCACGCGGCTGGTTTTGGACGAACTAGAGAACCAGGGGTTTGAAAACGGCGTGACAACCATTTTGGGACGAGCCAGTGTTCGCTATAATCGTTTTTTTCTGCCGCGGCTGCCAGTGAATAGTTGGGACGACGAAAGTTTTTTCCGGGCCAAACTCGCGGGTGGTTATGACTGGCTGCATTGGCCCCAGTGGTTCAACAAATTCATGCACCACAATGCGTCTCTGATGCAACGTTCGAGTTGGCCACCGTCCGAACGAGCCAAGTGACGCCGAGCCCGTGTATTCGGTGAAGTTTACATCTGCTTAGATTAATCAGAGCTAAATCTCGAGGATTATCGAGAGGACTAAAGTAAAGATGGGAATTAAGATTGAGGCAAGGTTCTTGCGGGATGTCATCGTCCTTGTGCCGGACGTTTTCCAGGATAGCCGCGGCTTCTTTATGGAGACTTTTCGAGAGGACCAGTTCAAAACACTTGGTTTGCCCACTCACTTTGTACAGGATAATCATTCGCGTTCTGTGAAGGGGGTAGTGCGTGGTTTGCACTTCCAGTGGGATTCGCCCATGGGTAAGTTGATGCGCGTCTCCGTGGGCAGCGCTTTTTTGGTGGCCGTGGACATCCGCAAGGGATCACCGACCTTTGGTAAATGGGTGGGCGTAGAATCTTCGGCTGACAACAGGCGCCAGGTGTGGGCTCCCGCCGGTTTTGCCCGGGGATTCTGTGTTCTTTCCGATGTTGCGGAAATCCAGTACAAGTGTACCGGAATATATAATAATAAAGCCGAATCGGGCATTCGCTGGGACGATCCCGAAATTGGCATCGAATGGCCCCTCCGGGATGTGTCGCTCTCGGAAAAGGACCGAAACGCGCAAACCTTAGCCCAGTGGTCATCGCGAACGGAATCCGCGAACTTCAGTTACTGAACATAAGCTTCACAGACCCCAAGGAGGGACCGTGAAACTGCTCATCGCTGGCGGCGCAGGGTATGTGGGTTCTACCCTGATCCCCAAGTTGCTCGACCGAGGTTACAAAGTTGACGTAGTTGATCTTTTTTGGTTCGGCAATTACTTGCCCCGGCAAGTCGGCGTCCTCAACAAAGATATCTTCCAGCTTAGCGAGGAGGACCTGGAGCCTTACGACCAGGTTGTCTTCTTGGCAGGTCTTTCTAACGACCCCATGGCGGAATATTCGCCCAGCAAGAACTTCGTGTACAATGCCGCCGCCCCTTCCTACCTGGCGTATACCGCTAAAAAGGCCAAGGTTAAAAGGTATATCTACGCGAGCTCGTGTTCTGTCTACGGGTATACCGAAAATGAGCTCTACGACGAGACGCGCTCGGTGAGCTCCACCTATCCTTATGGTATTTCTAAATTGCAGGGTGAGCAGGCGGCGCTGCAACTCAGCGACGACAATTTCTCGGTCATCTCGCTGCGGAAGGGAACGATCTCGGGTTACAGCCCGCGCATGCGCCTCGACCTGATCATCAACACCATGTTTAAAAGTGCGATGAAGGACCACACCATCACGATCAACAATCCCTCCATCTGGAGACCTATCCTGAGTATCCAGGATGCTGCAACGGCGTACATTCGCGCCATCGAAGCAAACCACAAGATTTCGGGTGTGTTCAATGTCGCCTCGGGCAATTACACTGTCGGAGAAGTCGGCGACTTGGTCAAAACAGCAATCGAGGAACGGTTGGGGACATCGATCCGCCTGATTATCAAGCACGTCCAGGATTTTCGGAATTACAAAGTCAGTATCGAAAAAGCAAAAAACGTTCTAAGCTTCCACCCGACCGACGATCTGAAATCCATCGTGATGAATTTAATTGACAACATGGACAAATTTCAAGACTGGGAAAACCCGCTGTACTCCAACATCGGGACATTCCGGAGTATCGAGCACGACGTCGAGATTCACGGCACGTCAAAAGTGCTCTGACCATGAACGTAGCTGTGATCGACGCGAAAGGGTAGCTCGGTAGCGATTCCGTCTTCGTTTTCTCCGGGAATCGCGATGCTGCAAGTGCGTTGACACCGACATTGAGGGTTTCTTTGGGAGTCAAGGATTTCCGATCGCTGTAATCGACAATCGACATCCTGCTTATGAAGAGGAGAGAGCCGATATCCGTTTGTATAATCGTAGAAAATTTGCCAGTGCCTGTTGACAGGCGTGTATGGTGTGAGGCCCGGGCACTTCGTGACGCGGGATACGTCGTTTCCGTCATCTGCCCTAAGGGGAAGAATTCCTGCACGGCGAGTTACGAGATATTGGATGGAATCCATATCTATCGTCATCGGGCGTGGGAAGCGTCAGGTGCGATTGGATACCTGCTGGAATATGCCTGGGCGCTGATTGCAGAGCTTTATCTCGTCTTAAAAGTGTTCAGTCGTTCCAGATTCCGCGTTCTCCAGGGCTGCAATCCGCCAGACACCATCTTCCTGATGGCGTTAATTTTGAAACCTTTTGGCGTTCGGTATATCTTCGATCATCACGATTTGAGCCCCGAAGTTTTTGAGGCGAAATTCGGCAGCGCGCGTGGGCTGTTTTGTGCTTTGACCCGTCTGGCCGAGAAGTGCTCTTTCCGAGTCGCAAACGTTTCCATCGCCACGAACGAGTCCTTTAAGGAAGTTGCCGTCGCGCGGGGCGGAAAGCGTCCGGAGGAAGTATTCGTAGTACGAAACTGTCCTGAGCTGACGGCATTTCGTCGTGGGCCGGTTCGCCCAGAGATCAAGCATGAGAAGCCGCTGCTGGTGGTGTATGTGGGTTTCATGGGACAGCAGGATGGCCTGGACCTGTTACTTGAATCGATCGAACACATCGTGAAGCACGAGAAACGGCAAGACACACATTTCTTGTTTATCGGGAAAGGTACGATGCTTCCCACATTGCAGGAAACGGCCGCCAAAAAAGAGCTCGACGGCTTCGTTACTTTTACCGGTCAAGTTCCCCACGACGAAGTGGTCAACTATTTGTCCAATGCAGACGTAGGGGTGGCGCCCGACCCGAAAACCCCGATGAATGATAATTCGACGATGATCAAGATTTTTGAGTACATGGCGTTAGGGTTGCCGGTGGTGCAGTTCGATTTGAAAGAAGGGCGCCGCACGGCTGGGCCTGCCGCTCTATACGCAAAGCCGAACGATCCCATCGATTTTGCCAACCAAGTGAACAGATTGCTTGATTCCCCCGAACTTCGTCGACAACTGGGCGCGTGTGGTCGCAAACGGATCGAAGAGAGCATGAACTGGGAGGTCGAGAAAATCTCCTTGCTTCAGGCTTACACTGCAGCCTTGCAAGTTAACTAGGGCACGCGGTTGCCCTGAATCTCGTTGGCGTTGCCCAATACCAGTCATGGAAAGAAACTCCGAGCAGGTACGCGAGGGTATCGCGGATAAAGGACACGGGCAGGAGAAATGACGCGATATGTAATTATCACCCCGGTGCGCGACGAGGAGAAGCACATCGAGGCCACCATTGAATGCGTCCTTCGCCAAACGCTACGTCCTGAAGAATGGATCATCGTTAACGACGGCTCTACCGACCAAACCGGCGCCGTAGCCGACCGATATGCAGCGCAGTATCCATGGATTCGGGTCGTGCACCGAGCGAATCGAGGCTTCCGGAAGTCCGGCGGCGGCGTGATGGAAGCGTTTTACGATGGGTATAACTCACGCAGGTGTAATGACTGGGATTTTCTGGTGAAGTTTGACGGAGACCTGACTTTTGCGCCGGATTATTTTCAGAGGTGCTTCGAGCATTTCGCACAGGAACCACGACTCGGAATCGGCGGAGGGGACATCTGTCATACGGTGCGCGGAGAATTGAAAGTCGAGGCCGTCCCCAAGTTCCATGTTCGAGGCGCCACCAAGATTTACAGGAGAGCTTGCTGGGAAGCAATCGGGGGTTTATTCTCCGGCGCGGGATGGGACACAATCGATGAAGTTAAAGCCAACATGCTGGGCTGGGACACGTATAGCTTCAAGGAACTCCAGCTTGTTCATCATCGCCCTACCGGCTCCGCTGATGGGTTTCTGCGTGACCGTGTAAAGTACGGTTCGATCTGTTTCGTCTGCGGATATCATCCGCTTTATGTTTTAGCTCGCTGTTTATACCGGTCGGTCCGGAAACCATACATTCTCGGCTCACTGGCTATTCTCTTTGGTTACCTGAAAAGCTATTTTATTCGTACTCCGCAAGTGAACGACCAGCAGTTCATTCGTTATTTGAGGAAACAGCAGCTGAAGCGTCTCTGTGGGATGCAGACGATCTGGAGGTGACCTCCAGTTTGGAGCGGTCAGGTTCAGTATATGTGTGGAATCTGCGGAAAATTGATGTTGGGCAATGAGGCGACAGTGTCGCCCGAACTCGTCAAGGCCATGGCGGACACCATCTACCATCGCGGGCCAGACGATGACGGCTACTACGTCTCGGGTCCGATAGGTCTCGGTTTTCGCCGGCTTTCGATCATCGACTTGCAAAGGGGCCATCAGCCCGTCTCGAATGAGGACGGAACGGTCCAGATCATTTTCAATGGCGAAATCTACAACTATCAGGAGCTGCGTGCCTTTCTCTTGAGCAAAGGCCACGTTTTTAAGACCCAGAGCGACACGGAAGTGATCGTCCATTTATATGAGGAGTTCGGGCCTCCATGTGTGGAAAAGTTGCGCGGGATGTTTGCCTTCGCAATATGGAATGAAAATACCAAGACTCTATTCCTGGCGAGGGATCGTGTTGGAATAAAGCCCCTCTACTATTGCCTCACCGACACATCTTTGGTCTTCGCCTCGGAGATAAAAGCCATCCTGGCGGACCCATCGATCGCCCGAGAGATTGCTCCCGAGATGATCGACCGGTTCCTGACCTTTCTATATGTTCCCGGTCAGGAAACTTTGCTCAAAGGAATTCGCAAGCTAGCGCCCGGGCACTATCTCCTCGTCAAAGATGGCAAGGCGGTAGTGGAGCAGTATTGGGATCTTCGCTTTGCGGAGACTACTCGGAGCCAAAGCCTTAAGGATGCGGAAGCCGATTTGACGAGCCTGTTGGCCGAAGCGGTTGAACTCCACATGATCGCGGACGTGCCAGTGGGTGTCCTTCTCAGTGGAGGAGTGGATTCAACCGGTGTACTTAGCCTAGCTGCGCATGGGACCGACAAGGCGATCAGCAGTTTCACCGTAGGTTTCTCCGGCGGGGAAGTTGCCGACGAGAGACCTTATGCTAGATTGGCGGCAAAAACATTCGGTACCCGGCACTATGAGATGACGATTTCGGCCGACGATTTTGCGGCATTTCTGCCTCAGTACGTGTGGCACATGGAAGAGCCAGTCTGCGAGCCGCCTGCGATTGCCTTGTACTATGTCTCGAAGTTGGCGAGGAGCCATGTCAAGGTGCTGCTGTCGGGAGAGGGCGGAGACGAAGCCTTTGCCGGGTACAGCAATTATCGCAATCTCGTTTGGCTCGAGCGGATTAAACGTGGACTTTCTGCGCTAAACGGCGCTGCTGCACGGGGACTCTCTTTTGCCGACTCGCTTTTGCACTTGCCTGGAATGGCCAAGTATGTGCCGTTGATGAACGACCGGTTCCCCAACTATTACTACAGCCGGACCTCGAACCCGTATCGCTACAGTGGAAACCGATTAGGAAAAGTGTATTCAGCTGATTTTGCGCAAGCGATTGACCACGAGCATTCGCTCGAACCCGTGCGCGAGCTACAGGCACATGTCCGGGGCCAAAATACGCTCGATGCCATGCTGTATATCGATACGAAGACTTGGCTACCAGACGATCTCTTGATCAAAGCGGATAAAATGACGATGGCCAACTCCGTGGAACTCCGTGTGCCTTTGCTCGATCACAAGGTCCTGGAATTCGCGGCGTCGTTGCCGCCCAGTTTCAAGCTGAACGGGTTCAATCTAAAATACATTTTGAAGTCCGTGTTGTCGCAAAAGATTCCCAAGGAGATCCGTAACCGAAAGAAAACCGGATTCCCGGTTCCTTATGAGTCATGGCTTCGAAATGATCTCAAGAGCGTCGTCTGGGACGTATTGATGGACCGCCGGACACTCGAACGCGGTTACTTCAGTAAGGACGGCGTCGAGGGGTTGCTCCGAGCCAACTCGAACGGTAGCAACTATTCCAAGGAGATATTTTCGCTCCTCAGCTTGGAGCTGTGGCAACGGACCTTTCTGGAGCACGAACAAGTTGTTCTACAGTAGAACAAAATCCGCCGCCATCAACTTGGCCGCGCATGCATTTTGGCGCGTACCTGGTTCCTTCGGGATTGCGCGCATTCTCGGCCCCTCCTACTCATTACGATGTGTGGTATTTCACAATATCTCGGCGGTCGAGTCGCCATTTACTACGGGGATGAGCGTCAGTATTACCCCTAGGAAATTTGAGGCCGCGCTCCGGTTTTTGACCAAGTACTACACTCCGGTGAGTCTACAGGACGTTCTGACCCATGCGGATGGCCGAGGGCTTCCGTCCCGTGCGGTGCTTGTGACCTTCGACGACGCCTATGCTTCTGTTGCGGACTCGGCGGCGCCCCTATGCCGACAGTTTGGCGTACCTGCTGTCTTTTTCGTGAACGCCGCATTTCTTGATAACCAACGATTGGCGCCCGATAATCTAGTGTGTTATGCGGCCAACGTTTTGGGAATGGAGACAATTCGTGCCGCCGCCGGTACCGTAAGAGGCGTGGGGCCCTTCAAACTGCAGTCTCTCTCCGAGGTGTTCAACCGTTTCTTTCCGGCCATTTCACTGGCCGAAAGGGACGTTTTTCTTGACGCTTTACGTCAATTCGCTGGCATTAACGAAGGTCGCTTGGCAAAGGAAGCGGGCCTGTACTTGACCAGCAAACAGCTTGGTGAGATGGCCTCTTTCGATTTCGAGATTGGGAACCATACTTACACTCACGTGCACGGCAGATCTCTTTCGCGGCAGGACTTTGCTCCACAACTCGACAGGAATAAGGCAGAATTGGAAGCGGCGTCTGGGACCAAAGTGCGGTCATTCAGCCAGCCTTATGGATCCTCGAAAGATCTCAATCGCGACTTGGCAGAGCATCTTCGACGCACCGGCCACGAGGCGGTCTTCCTCAGCGAGAGTGTTGCGAATCCTCGCGGTGCTGACCCGTTCCATCTCGACAGAGTCAGCAGCCGAGCCGAGAGCGACGACACTTTCTTTTTTGAGATGGAGGTTCTTCCTCGCCTTCGTGCCGTGCGGAACCGGCATTTCCGTGTGTTCACGGATTCGCCAGGGGCGATGGACGGGAACGAAAGCGCCGAAACATTCGATTGGAGGCAACCGCATGCCTAAGATGACGCGCGAAGAATTCCTGTTGGAGATGGATGAGATTCTTGACCTGAAACCTGGAACGCTTCGAGGTCATGAGAAACTTGAAGATTTGAAGAACTGGGACTCCACCGCCCTCATCAGCCTGATCACCATGGCGGAAACAAACAACAGTGCGCAGATTTCTCCCGACCAGGTTGTAGGCTGCTCCACGGTCGCGGACTTGCTACGGTTGGCTCAGGTGGACGGCAGTTCTAGTTGACCGCCGCGTGCCTCAAAGCCCAGGATTTTTTGACTGTTCTCGTCCATATGACGAGACCGCGCGCTGTTGAACGCGCAGCGGGGTAGCGGAGATTTCCAGTGGCATCAGAAACCAAAACATTTCAACCGGACATTCTGAAAGCGTTGCGATTCCCGACTACACCGGCAGAGATTTTGCGAAAGCGACAATCTCTGAAGAAAGAACTGCTCGGACAGGCGAATCTAACCCCAACGCGAATTGCAATTCTCGGCGGCTCCACGACAGCAGAAGTAAAGAGCATGCTGGAACTCTTCCTGTTAGCCCAGGGAATCCAGCCGACCTTCTTCGAGTCCGGATACAACCGTTACTCTGAGGATGTCCTGTTCCAGAACCCAGACCTGTGGAATTTCAAACCGGATATTGTCTTTGTTCATACGACCTGGCACAACGTTTCGCAATTCCCTCAATTAATGGAGCCGGAAGCCGAGGTCGAGCAGCGTGTTCGCCGTGAAATGGCCCGGTTTGCGTCCGTTTGGGAGAAAATTCACACGGAACTCGGCGCGCTTATCATCCAGAACAACTTTGACTTGCCGCACCTCAGACCCCTGGGGAATCTGGAGGCTTCCGAATCGTTCGCCCGCGTGAACTTTCTGATGAGGTTGAATGCAGAATTCGCAAAATATGCGCGAAGCCACTCGCGGTTCCTGATTAATGACATTCACTATCTTTCCGCACAAGTAGGCCTCAACAATTGGCACGGTCGCGCCTACTGGTATAACTTTCACATGGCTCTGAGCCCCACAGCCACAGTGCCCCTGGCTCAGAACCTTGCGGCGATTGTGAAGTCCGTTTACGGAAAATCCAAGAAGTGCCTGGTTCTGGACTTGGACAATACACTTTGGGGCGGGATCGTGGGCGACGATGGTGTGCAAAACCTCATTCTGGGCCGCGACCACCCGGTCGGCGAGGCCTTTCTGGACTTCCAGCGGTATGTAAAGGACTTGCAACGGCGAGGTATTATTCTCGCCGTTTGTTCGAAGAACGATATCGAGAATGCGAAGGAAGGCTTCTCGCATCCAGACAGCATTTTAAAGGTCGAGGATTTCAGCGTATTCAAAGCCAACTGGAATCCCAAGCCCGGAAACATGCGCGAGATCGCCAGAGAGCTCAACATAGGTCTTGATAGCCTGGTATTTGTCGATGATAACCCGGCGGAGCGAGCCCTGGTCGCTGACCAACTTCCCGAAGTAGCGGTGCCAGATGTGGGATCAGACGTGTCGCGTTTTGCCGAAGCACTCGAACATGAGCGGTACTTCGAGGTCGACCGGGTAGTCCAGGACGATCTCAAGCGCGCAGTTTATTACAACTCCAACGCGCAGCGAAGCACGTATCAGGCTGGCTTCCGCGACTACGGCGAGTTCCTTGCGTCCCTCGAAATGACCGCCGAGATTGGCTCTTTCTCTGCGGTTTACCTCGAGCGAACCACGCAACTGATCAACAAGACGAACCAGTTCAATCTCACAACGAAACGGTATACCAGCGCCGAGGTCGAGAGCATCTCGCGGGATCCGGGTTTTGTCACCCTTTACGGCCGGCTGGCCGACCGATTTGGCGACAATGGCTTAGTCTCAGTCCTCATTGGGCGCGTCTCTGGCGAGACCCTTGAAGTGGATGTCTGGCTGATGAGCTGTCGCGTTCTGAACCGCGAAATGGAACTCGCCATGTTCGATACCTTGGTCGAACATTGCCAGGCTCGAGGCATCCGCAGGATTGTGGGTGTCTATATTCCTACGAAGAAGAACAACATGGTTGCCGGGCATTATTCCGGCCTCGGTTTCACTCGACTAACTGAATCCTCCGGTGACCACGAGTTGTGGCGTTTTGACGTTCCGCAATCTTATTCGCTGAGAACGCGCTTCATTCGCAGGACCGCACAGACGTTGCCGACCAGTGCCAATGCTTAAGGAACCCATTACCACACGAAGGTCAGCCGTCGATCTCGCAGGCCGCGAGAAAGAACCGACATCCATGCCGAATCCTGCATGGCAAGTCGAAGTGGATCGTGCAACTCCTGCGGAATGGTCGAAAATGCTCGGTCTGTTTGACGACGCGAACATTTATCAGACCTTCGACTATGGCGGAGTTCGCTGGGGAAAAAAAAGCCTCAGTCACCTGGTCTTAAAGGGAGACGGCGAAGTCTTGGGAATGGCACAACTCAGGATCGTTCGCCCAACACCACTCAAGTTTGGCATGGCGTACTTGCGCTGGGGTCCGCTTTGTGAGCGGCGTGGCAAACTGCGGGATGCTGAGGTTTTCACCAATATGGCGCATGCTTTGGAGGAGGAATATGTCGGCAAAAGAAAGCTTTTGTTACGTGTTCTCCCCAATGCTTTTGCCGGATCTCCTCGCGCCGAGGTAATGCAAACTGCCTTTTCCCGGTTTACTCCAGAAGCCCTGACCCGGGAGAACACCTACCGAACCTTGGTCCTCGATCTCAGTCCCTCGCTCGATGAATTGCGAAAGAAACTGGACGCGAAATGGCGAAATAAGCTTTCGGGCGCGGAAAAAAACAACCTCAAGGTCGTGGCTGGAAACGGCCCCCAGGAATACCAGACGTTTTGCCAGCTCTACTATCAGATGCGGCAGCGGAAGAATTTCGAAACGACGGTGGATGCCGAGGAGTTCCGGCGGATACAAGAGAGCTTGGCGGAGCCCCATCGCATGCGGATCTTGATTTGCGAGAATCAGGGTACTCCGGTGGTGGGGCTTGTTGCCTCAGCGATGGGCGATTCTGCCATTTATCTGCTGGGGGCTACCAGCGACGCCGGGTTGAATACCAAAGGCGCTTACCTTTTGCAGTGGACCATGATTCGATGGCTGAAGGAGAATGGCATTCGGTGGTACGACCTCGGCGGTATCGATCCTGAAGGGAACCCGGGCGTGTATTCCTTCAAGAGAGGATTGTCCGGCTTGGACGTTTGTCAGACCAACCCGTTGGTCGCGTCCGACAGCGCCCTATCTTCCGCAATCGTCAAGGCAGGTCTGGCAGTGCAACGCACCCTTCGAGGCTCGCTGAGCCCCCTAAGCGTGGCCCGCTCAATCAAACAACTGGCAACAAAAAACTAGGTTCAGCGCATGTCGACTCCATCCACTTCTGTAGATATGTCTGTTGTCATCGTCGGCTGGAACGCCAAACACTACCTGGAGTTGTGTCTGGAAAGTCTGGCCAAAGCCCCGCCACGGCGCAGCATCGAAGTCTTTGTGGTCGACAATGCGTCCGCGGACGGCTCCGCGGAGATGATCGAAGCGAAATTTCCCTGGGTGAAGCTGATCAAGAGCAGCGAAAACTTGGGTTTTTCGAAGGGCAACAACGTAGCCATCCGGCAATGTCAGGGCCACTACATCGCGTTGGTGAATCCAGACGTGATCGTGTTCCCGGGCTGTCTGGACGCGCTCGCGGATTTCTTGGATCAGAACCCCAAAGTGGGCAACGTGGGACCCCGCGTGCTGAATCCAGACATGTCGATGCAGAGTACCTGCCGGCGGTTTCCAACGCTGTGGAACAATTTTTGTTCGGCGACTGGCCTGTCCACCCGGTTCAAGAACTCGCGGTTCTTCGCGGGCGAACACATGTTCTACTTTCCGCACGATCGGACGTTGACCGTGGATGTCATCGTTGGTTGTTTCTCGATGATCCGTCGAGAGACTTTTGACGAAGTGGGACTGCTTGATGAAGATTTGTTCATGTACGGTGATGACGTGGATTGGTGCAGGCGCGCGTGCAATGCCGGATGGCAGGTAGTGTTTTACCCCGGCGGGCAGGCTATTCACGATCGAGGAAAGACGACGGCTCCCTATCCAGTCCGCTTTGCCGTAGCGCAACAGCGTTCGGTCTTGCACTATTGGAAGAAGCATCACAGCTTTCTGGGTGTACTGGGTATCCGGACCATAATGCTTTTCCGTCACCTGCTGCGTTATACAGTTGCCGCTCTCTCGGGCCTGGCGCATGCGAGGGAAGGTGCGCAGAGCGACGTCCGTAAGCAAGTGAGCGGCGCGTGTCTGCGGGAGCTTCTGTTGGGCAGCGCACCGAACAACGCGTAAGGGCTGCCTGGTCCTCTATATGTCAATTTCCCTTTCAATTTCGCGTTTCACCGCGTACTACACGCGCCATGGCTTTCGGGCAACGATTCGTCGTGCTGGCGTGGCCCTGAAACGAGGTCTCTTTGCCAGTCGCATGGTCGTCTTCTATTGTGATCTGCCTGGGCAAACGGTACGTCCGGTTAACGTCCCAAGCTCGATGAGGGTCGACCGGCTGCGGAGTGAGGCGGAACTTAGCCAAGCGGTGTTGCAGGAGATTACCAGCTTTTGGAATCCCAAGCAGGCTCGCCGAAATATCGAGGAACGGTTTCGAAAAGGGGCTTCGCTTTGGCTGATCAAGTCAGAAGACAAAGTGGCTGGTTACGGCTGGACCCTGCAAGGTTGTACGATTGCAGAGTATTACTTTCCGATGGGACTGAAAGATGTTCAGCTGTTCGACTTCTATGTCTTTCCAAAATTTCGTGGCCGGGCACTGCATTGGCTTTTGACTGCTTACATCTTGCAGACGTTGGCGTCTGAAGGTGCAGCGCGGGCCTTTGCCGACACTGGCGAGTGGAACCAAGCCCAGTTGGCATCGTTTAAAATGACTCCATTTCGTCGTCTGGGCATGGTCCGGTCGTTTACTATCTTCGGTCACACTTTTGTGTCCTGGGGCGAAACGAAAACGGTCGAACAATTAGAGTTAGCGAATGGCCTGAAGGAACGGGACAGAGCGCTCACCATGGCGAGGCCCCATGAGTAACGAGCTCTGCCAACCGGCTCACCCTAAGCTCCACCATATCGGTTTCGTTGTGTCTTCGATCCAAGAGAGTGCGGAGTCGTTTGCGCAATCCCTTGGTGCTTCTTGGGATGGCAAAATCGTTTTTGATCCGTTGCAGAAGGTCCATGTATCGTTTTTTCAGGGCCGAAGCACCACCGATCCCTTAATTGAATTAGTGCAACCGGGCGAACCTGAATCACCGGTGTCACGCTTCCTCGAACGTGGTGGTGGGCTGCACCATTTATGCTATGAGGTGGAGGAAATGGATTCGCACCTCCGGTTCTGTCAGTCCGTAGGGACCAGAATCATTCGCCCTCCTGTCCCGGCCGTGGCCTTCGGGGGGCGAAGAATTGCATGGGGTATGACAAAAAAGAGGCTATTGATGGAATTTCTTGAATCCTGACGGTTTTGATCGCACTTTGGCGCGAATTCCCAACCCTGTACCAAATCTGTCCCCAGGTTCAGTAGTGGCCCAACTGGCACAGCATGTAACCTGAGCTTTGGTAGTGACTTGACAAGGGGACAGCTTATGGCAAGGTTCTTTCGCGCCGCGATCTTTGTGGCGTTCTTCCTTTATGCAGGAAATGTTTTCGCTGCTGGCGGCACATGCCCGAATGGAGCAAATTATCTCTCGTCAAGCATGGACGCCCTGAGATTACCATTGGTTACTCTGAACAATCTAGGGGTGACAAATTGCTACTTTATTGCGGCGAGCGGATCGGATTCCAACACCGGCACGGACGAAGAACACCCGTGGGCACATCTGCCGGGCATGTCCACCTGCACCGGGAATTGTGCGGCCCATACTCCCGCAGCCGGTGACGGTTATATATTCCGTGGTGGAGATACTTGGCAGGGCTCGAATTTAGGAATCTACTGGCATTGGAGCGGTACGACAAGCAATCCAGTTTATATTGGCGTAGATCCAACGTGGTCCTCCGGAGGCTCTTGGAGTCGTCCCATTTGGACCTGTGGAGGAGCGGCCTGTTCTGGAGGCAGTTCTGGCTATTTCTGGCAGTCGCCCACGAATGTATCTCACTATATTTTGGACGATATCGAGTTGACTGGATTGGTTGACAGCGGAAATGCTCCCAACTATGTCAATCTGTACGGAACCTACAACACGGCCGAGCGACTCTATATTCATGGCTGGAGGACAACCCGTAACGACAACTCCCCTTCACAGGCTTTTGGTATGGCGGCTGGCGCGCCGAATCAGGGTGCGACCCTCCGCTACAATGTAATTGATGGCGCAGATACGGCGCAAAACATGATGTTTGTTACCCATTCAGGCACTCCCATTGCCTACGGGAATGTCATCTACAATGTATATACGGGTCTCGACGGATGCGGCGACGACTGGCATGACAATCTTCTAGACAACGCGATGGTTCAGGGTGTTGTTACCGGGCATCAGGACGGACTCTACCACGTGACACAATGCTACAATTCGTCCAGCCTCATCTATAACAATGTCATCAGAAATACGACGAACCCACTGACCGGTGGTGCGGTGAAGCTGTGGCTAAACGGCAACGCGCCTTGCCCGTTTTCTTCCTGCACGAGCTATATGTTCAACAACATCATTTACAACACTTATCCGGGCAACACCTTCGATACCGGAGGGCACTTCGCCCAGAATTACGGCACTTGGTACATCTTCAACAATACCATTGACTGCGGCACGGATAGCGTGCAGGGTGACTGCTCGGAGTTAAGCGATCGCGGAAATACCGGTGGAACAATGACCCTAATCAGGTTGAACAACCAGTATATTTCCACCGGCAGTCTAAGCAACGACTGCACGCACTATACTTGCTCGCAAACGGGTGATCTCGTGCAGTCGCTTTCCAGCGCCAATGCTCAAGGCTATAGTTCAACGAGCCCGTTCGCGTTTCAGCCGACCACCGCGAGCGCTCCGACGATTACCGCCGCAGCGAAGGTAACGACGGCAGCGACCAGGCTATCCCTCTGCACGACAATCGGGGCTATCGATGCGAGCGCCGGCGCAGCCTGCCAAAGCGACACGACCTATGCATGCACTTACGAGACACCGACTCACGACGTGCGTTGCCCGGCGAGATCAACGGTTGCGCGCGCGGCGGAGCCAAACATCGGTGCCTATCAATTTACATCTTCAATCCAGGGTTCATCACCCGAACCTCCGCTGGGTCTTACGGTCTCAGTGCAGTAGCCCAGTAGCTTCGACGCTGCTGTTTTCATGGTGCCGAGGTCGGTCCTCGCACAGGCGGCGATAGGCAAGGTACTGGTCGCCGATTTGCAGGACGTAAGGTTTTAAGACCCGCAGGTAGCAAGTCTTAATCCGTTGAGAACGCTCAAAAAACGATTGTCAAGGCCAGGGTTTCCTCCGAAAATCAAAAAAGGCTCAAGTGTGGGTGTGAAAGCACAGGAGCCGCAGAGCTAACTGCCAAACCATGCCACCGGAACATCTTCATTTTGGAGGCGGCGCGGGGGATACGGCGATCCATCCTTTGATGGTCGTGTATCTGCTGCTCGCGATCGTGCTCGTCTTGATCCTTCCCCGCAGCAAGGCAATTGCGCCGTTTCTTTTCGCGTTTTTCACGATCCCCATCGAACAAGTGGTCGTGGTGGGAGGGTTCCACTTTACCGCGCTCCGTTTCCTGATTTTGGCCGGATTGGCCAAACGGGTCTTTTCCCGAAAGACACCTTCAGATCGTTTCAGCGGGGTGGATTGGGCTGTGGTGTTTTGGGCGCTTTCAGCCGCAGTCTGCTTTTGTCTCGAGTATAGGGAGACGCCGGCGCTTGTCAGAGAGGTAGGGTACCTGTTGGACGCGCTAGGGGGCTACTTCGTAGTGAGATTTCTAGTCCCCGACGGCGACGGGATCCGCCGCACCTTCAAGACACTGGCTGTGATTTCCGTGGTTCTTGGTATCTGCATGGTCTTCGAGCAGTTCGGCCATCGCAACGTGTTCGGCTACCTTGGAGGACCTCCAATCGAACCCGCAGTGAGAAACGGGCGTATACGCTCGGGGGCAACGTTGGGTTATCTACACGCTGGCGCCTTCGCTGGCGTGTTGATTCCATTGTTCCTGTGGCTGTGGACGGAGGGGAAGTCGCGCATGGCGGCGTACGCGGGGCTTATCGGGGCCACCGTGATGGTAATGACGTCGTCTTCGAGCACATCCTACCTAGCCTTTGGGGGTAGCTTGGTGGGACTTGCGTTTTGGCGGCTGCGCAACCGGATGCGCCTCGTTCGCTGGGTACTTGTCTGCGTGCTGGTAGGCCTTCATATGGTGATGAAAGCGCCGGTTTGGGCGCTTATCCAGCGGGTGGATCTGACCGGTTCATCGTCCGGCAGCCAACGCTACATGCTAGTGGATATGACCATACGGCATTTCCGCGATTGGTGGCTTCTGGGTACTAACGAATACGTCGCTTGGGGATGGGAAAGCTGGGATCTCTGCAACCAGTTTGTTGCTGTTGCGTTGACAGGAGGTCTACTCACTTTGATTTTCTACCTCATGATCTTTCAACGCGGCTTTAGTTCGATTGGGACAGCGAGGAAGCTGGCGATTGCAGACCGTAATCAAGAATGGTTCCTCTGGTGCCTTGGTTCGTCGCTATTTGCCACGGTGGTAGCGCATTTCGGTATCAACTATATGGCCCAAGGGATCATGGGCGTCTTCCCGCTGCTCGCAAGCATCTCTGTCGCAACCTTCGAGACAAAGCAGGCGACAGTTCGGGGCGTAGAGCCAGCGCAGGCGCCGGCGCCCGCGTCGGTTTCCGGCCGGGCGGGAACCGATCTGCTCCTCGCCAAATCGCCGAAGAAGCAGCGTCCCGTGTGGAGTAAAGTCCGTTTGGGGCCTGGTCAACTGAAGGGGAGGGGAGTTCTCACTAAGTGAAAGTTAGTGTCGTTATTCCCGTGTACAACGGCGGGAAGACAATTGAGGCTACCGTCGCGTCGGTACTCGGCCAAATCCATCCGCCAGACGAGATCATTGTCTTGGATGACGGCAGCACCGACGATACCGCGGTCGTCCTCAAGCCCTACAAGGAACGGGTCAGGTTGCTTCGGCAAGAAAACCGGGGCGCTGCTGTATCGCGAAATGCTTTGTGCGCGGAAGCCCGAGGGGATTTGGTAGCTTTTCTGGACGCAGATGACCTGTGGCATCCCGGTTACCTCCAGTTTCAGTGCGAGCTGTTCGCAGATCATCCGGATGCGGTCGCTTTTTTCACTGGCCACGTGAATTTTGGTGGATACGGGCTCTACGAGTGGCACCAAGGATTGACTGACGTAAAACCCAATATTGAGGTTATCGATCCTCTTAGCTTTCTCGAGAGATACAACCGAGCTACGGGCCAGTTCGCGTCAATGAGTTATTGCTGCGTCCCGAAATCCGTTCTGACCTCGATCGGTCCCGAGCCGTTTCGGGTTAACAGAGCGGAGGATTCTTATCTGTTCACTCTATTGCCTCTCTGGGGTCCGGTGGTATATGCGTCGACGCCGTTGGTTGCTTACCGAGTGACCAACGAGTCTCTGTCGGCAAATCACTTGAGAAGCTTTGGCCCCTGGGTGAATGTCTTTGAGACCCTTGAGGAATGCTACCAGAGACAGGCCGATCGGAAACTGCTACGAGCATTCCGGATGGCGTTTGCTTCAAAAAGGCGCCAGTACGGCAAGCTGCTTATGGCCGCAGGACGGACTTCTGAAGCGAGAGCTGAGTTCTGGCGCTCCACTAGCTCAAGAGCGCCACGCTCCCTCGTGAAATCACTGGGACTCTTGTTGGCATCGCACATGCCTTCGGCATTGCAACCGCGTTGGCCGCCGATTTACCGCCAATACGCAGAAACACATGAACCGCTCCGATGAGGTTGTAGCTCAGCGGAGTGATCGGCCGGTCGCGGGGCGGTGGCCCGCAGCGACGTTCGAGGCCAGACAATCCCGTGTACAACGGGTGGCGATTCCGGCCTAAGATCAGTTGCTGTTCGTCCCGGGGATCGAATAGTTCTTTGGTGCGCTGCAAAGTAAGGCAGAAAGCGCGGCACGCGGCTTCGAATTCCAAACCAAGAAGATTACGGCCTACGTGGTTGAAGGTAAGATTTTCTCCAGTAAAGAGACCGACAAGCGGCTTATTTATTAAGGAAAAACGATGAGCAGCGGAAAAGATCGGGTGCGCGTGCTGTTTAGCTTCCCTCTCCGACTGGGAACGAACCGAATCTGTGGCATTGCTTGGCAACAGGTGAACGGTTTGGCCGCGGCGGGAGCAGACGTACTGCTTTTCCCCGCGTCGATTGCGAAACCAGTCCATTCTGGAGTACGAGTTTCTCCGACCCTCGAGAGAGGAAGGTTCCGGCTACCCTATCGTCTCGTAGGTGGGATGCGAGCGGTTGCGATGCACGATTGGATCGTGGCGCGGCGAATCGAAAAGCTGGTGGGTCAGATTGATATCATCCACGCGTGGCCGACCGGCGCGCTCGAGACCCTCAAGACTGCGGCACGGCTGGGAATTCCTACTGTCTTGGAACGTTGCAACGCTCACACTCGGTTTGCGATGGAGGTAGTGCAAAAGGAATGCGACCGCCTCGGAGTCACTCTGCCGCCCGACCATGAGCATGCCTATAATGAAAGGAAATTACTAAAGGAAGAAGAGGAGTATGCACTGGCGACCCGCCTCCTGTGTCCCTGTGATTTTGTGGTGAAGACCTTTCTTGACCGGGGTTTTCGAAAGGAGCAACTCGCCCGCCATATCTACGGGTACGATGAGAAGGTTTATTACCCTAGTGACCAACCCCGAGACCCAAGTCGCGGACTGACGATGCTGTTTGTGGGTGTATGCGCAGTGCGAAAGGGTGTGCATTATGCCCTCGAGGCATGGCTCCGGTCTCCGGCGTCTCAGAACGGGACCTTTCTGATCGCTGGAGAATTCCTGCCAGCCTATCAGGAAAAACTTCAGGAGATGCTCGCGCATCCGAGCGTCCGGGTCCTAGGGCACAGGAACGATGTGCCGGAGTTGATGCGAAAGAGTGACGTTTTGGTGCTGCCGAGTATCGAGGAAGGCTTTGGTCTGGTGATTGCGGAAGCGATGGGCAGCGGATGCGTTCCTTTGGCTTCGGAAGCCTGTACGGAGATTTGCGATCATATGAAAACGGGTCTGATGCACCGGGTGGGAGACGTTGATACTTTGACGCAACACATTACGATGCTGCACGAGGATCGCGCCTTACTCGAACGGCTTCGCACTGCCAGTCTCGAAAGTGCGCCTTCGTTTACCTGGACCGCTGCGGGCCGCATACTTCTTGATGCGTATCGCGAAACGATAAGGGCCCGCGGAGCAGGAGCGCCAGGCGAGAACCGTCAACTGCAAGAAAGTGTCTACGCCAAACGATAGGCCTGTTTTGGAGCGCTTCTAGGATTCGTAGGCAAACCTGTCCGCGTAGAACCGATCGGGCACTAAACTGAGCAACCAGATTCGAAAAACTCTGAGTACCTAGAATCGAGCAAGCACCAAGAATTGGAACCGCTCGACCCGAATATACTTTCTATCGCTTGCGAACCCAGATCGTAGAGAAACCACCCCAATGGACAATCGTTCGAAATTAGTCTCGGTTCCAGGACCGAATTCGGTCGTGGAGGTCGATCTCAAAGCCAAGCCCGAAAGTCATGTCCCGGGTACGTGTCCTCTTTGCGGGCACGCCGGTACTCGAGAGTGGCTGCGGGCTTCCGACCACTTTCACGGCAGGCAGGAGAAGTATATTCTGATGCGCTGTCCGGGGTGCTCCCTGGTTTGGACTAACCATCCACCCGCACCCGAAAAAATGCACCTTCATTATACGGATGCATATCACAACCTCATCGCAGCGGCTGGCAACGACGCACAGTTTCGATGGGGATTTCGCAAGGACGCTGTTCATCGATACAAGCAGGCCGGGGCTTTGCTGGACATGGGGTGCAGCTCGGGAGCGTTCTTGGAGTTCATGCGCAGTGGATCTTGGGAGCTTTATGGAATTGAAATGTCGGCCGATGGTGCGAAAGAGGCAGAAGCCAGGAGCGGGGCTCATGTGTTCGTCGGGAATATTCTGGACGCTCGCTTTCCACCGGAATCTTTTGATGTGATCACCTGTTTCGATGTCCTCGAACACTTATACGAGCCAAGGCGGGTAATGGCGCGCGTCAGCGAATGGTTGAAGCCCGGGGGAGTTTTCTATGTCTTGGTGCCCAACGTGGAGTCTGCCGAGGCGCACGTATTTGGAAGCTACTGGCACGGGCTTGAATTGCCGCGACACCTGTTCCACTACTCGCCAACGTCTCTCAAACTCCTAGCCGAATCTGCGGGACTTCGAGAGCTGTCGCTCGAAACACGGCGGAACCCCGCGGTGGGGACCAGCCTGCGTTATGTATGGGATGATGTTTTCAGCTCCGTAGGGATCCGGCGAACGCCTGTGGCTTACCGAAGGGAGGCAAGCCTGCCGTGGCGGGCCGCGCGAAAGATAGTTCGCATGACGGTTCTGCGTTTTCTTCTTGCTCTGGCTCCTCTGGCGGGTGGCGGAGAGTCCATCCACGCGATTTTCTGCAAGGAGGGCAATGGTTCAGGAGTGCGCCACTGAGGGAAATTCAAATCGGCACAACGAAAATTCACATATGACTACAATAATTCGCAAACAGGCGCGTTTTGAAGATCCGCTAAACCTTTGTTCGCGCGCCTTCACGAAGCTATATGTCTTATGGTTACGGGCGACCTATCCATTTGCCGCTATGGGTAGTAACTTATATATTCATCCTTCACTCGTGTTATCCCGGCGAGTGGCCGCGGGGATCAAGATTGGAAGTTTCGTGATTATCAGGAATCATGCCTGGCTCAACACGGTCGATCTCTTAGACCCCGATGGCGGGGCGAAGATCATCATTGACGACCATTGCGTTATTAACGCCCAGGCAGTAATCTCGGCAAAGAATAGCATTCATCTAGAGCGCGACGTGATGGTTTCAGCATGCGCGCTCATCATGGATCACAATCATGCCTATGAAGACGTCGGCAAGCCGATTCAAGCACAGGGTCCCACCGCGGGAGGCACAATTCGAATCGAGCAGGGATGCTGGATCGGGCATGGAGCAGCAATCGTATGCGGCAAAGGCGAACTGGTAATCGGTCGCAACAGTGTTGTAGCGGCCAATGCCTTGGTTACAAGAAGCTTTCCACCACATTCCGTGATCGTCGGTAATCCGGCGAGGCTGGCCAGAAAATTCGACGCTGTCAAGGGGACCTGGGTTGGCGGAAGCGAGCATCCCGTGGTGAGTGAGCAGGGTTAGCTTAAGCTGGGTCTGCTGCAACAAGCCGTCGTGTTGAGGCCCGCAGCTATCGTGTTTGTATAACCTTCGGCCGCGCTTTCGGGTATCCGCGGGAACCGCCATCATTTTCAGAATCTTCCTGTCACATAGACATCACTTCGCTTTTCGAGGATATTTCCCCGGGCCGCCGGAGTTACTTGACGGGGCGTGAAAAGGAATTCATGAGCGGTAAGCCACTCGTATCAGTTGTCATCCCTACTTACAACCGAGCTCAACAGACGATCGCAGCTATGGAAAGCGTTCTTGCTCAGACGTATCCCCATTTCGAAATTATAGTTGTGGATGATGGTTCGACAGACGGCTCAATTGAGGCGATTCAGCGATTCGTCAGTCAGAGATCAAATGGCTGTCATCCCATACTTTTCTTTAGCCAGCCAAATCAGGGTGCAAGCATCGCCCGAAATATGGGAATCTCAAAGGCTCGGGGAGAATACATCGCGTTCCTCGATTCGGATGATTCTTGGCTTCCTGAAAAACTGGAATGTCAGATGCAAGCAGTCGAACAGTTCAAGAACGAGTGTGGAGTCTGCTTCACGGACGCGCGTTTGGTGAATAACTCGGGCATGGACGTTAGTAGTTTTCAAGTACACGGAAGAAACTATAAACAGCCCATTGGAATCGACAGAGACGCTACGAAATCACTCGCAGAATCCTTTTCCGGCTTTTGGATCTCTAGTTTGCTCGTCAGGGCTGATATAGCTAAGCAGCTCGGCGGTTTTAGTCCTGATATCTCCTTTGTGGAGGATCGCGATTTCCATTTTCGTTTGTCACTGGTAAGTTCCGTTGCTTATGTGAACCGGCAACTCATTCGAACCGATAGAACCCCCTCTCCTCCTGGTTCGACCGTCCGGCCATGGGACAAAGTGGAGGTGCAGTTCCGGCAGCAGCAACGCATGTTCGAGAAATGGCTGAGCATGAACGACACGTTGCCACCGGATCTGCGCCGAACGGTCCAGCGGAATTTGGGAGCCCTGCACTCACATTGGGCAAACTGGTATTTGGAAAATGGGCGCTACGAGGAAGCCCGTCACGCTACCTCCAAGGCCATGCAGCACAAGGTCGCACTGGGGACGACGATCAAGTGGGCGCTAACATGGCTCGCCCCGGGTCTAGCGAGGAGAATATCACCCAGGACGAGGCCTGTTGGGACGGGCGGGCACGCGTCCTGAAAGTGCACCTGAGCTAACCGTCTATAAAGGCCGCGGTGGTAGGAGAGTTTGCTGTCCTTGTTCAATATCTGTTGATATACGGCATCATGCTTCTCACCTGCTGCGACACTTTCGCGGCGGGGACGTGTCCGGACCCAACGGTTACGCTCGGTTTGGAATCCAATCTGCCTCTTTCTGCGGATCAATGACGACTGTCACGGATTTCTCTTCGCGGACGGAAGGAAAATGAAACTACTTGAAGCGCTGAACATCCTCGAAGGCGCGAGACACCGGAACGGCGAATCGTTCACCTGTTTTCTCGCGACAGGGATGAATCCCCTTCACCTCCGAACATTTTTGGCTGCGGAACTTGAGTTGATCTACGTCCATCAGAAGGTCGACGTTCAACGAGGATTGTATGGCGATTTTCTCGGCAACCTTGACCGTCTCGCTAGCGCAGATGCGGACTGCGGCATTATATTGATGGAATGGACCGACCTAGACCCCCGACTGGGCCTTCGAACTGTCACTTCGTGGTCCCCATCGACCTGCACCGATATCCTGTCGAACGCGAAGTCCCGTGTCTTACAGGTTCAGCAGACGATAGAAAAAACGCACCAACGCATGCCCTTGGTACTGTGCGCGCCCACCTTGCCGCTACCTCCGATCTCTTTCGTCCCGGGCTGGCAAGCGAGTTCATTTGAGATCGACCTCAAAGCGTTGGTTCAGTCTGTGGTGTCTCATGTTTCTCGCTGGGCTCAGGTACGGGTCCTCAGTCCTCAGCGCATCGACCTGGTCTCGCCCTTGGCGGAACGGTTTGATGTCAAGTCCGAACTCCTTTCGGGATTTCCTTACAAACTGGGGCATGCTTCAGCTCTGGCTAGCCTCCTCGCACAGCTTACGCGGATGCCGGCTCCGAAGAAGGGGCTGATCACGGATTTGGATGACACCTTGTGGAGAGGGATACTCGGGGAAGTCGGTATTGACGGAATTTCGTGGGACCTAGATCATCACAGCCAGATGCACGCTTTCTACCAGTGTTTGCTCAACGCTCTCACGAACGAAGGCGTGCTACTGGCGGTTGCCAGCAAGAACGAAGCATCCCTTGTTCAGGAAGCGTTTAGCAGAAAGGATTTGGCGCTTTCTGCAAATTCGGTTTTTCCCCTGGAGGTGAGTTGGGGGCCAAAATCGGAGGCCGTCGCCCGCATCCTGCAGACGTGGAACGTGGCAGCTGATTCTGTCGTCTTTGTTGACGATACCGCTCTGGAACTAGCGGAAGTGAAAGCCGCACACCCGGAGGTCGAGTGCATACAATTTCCGACGAAAGACAGTGCGGCTATCTATGAACTTGTACTCCGTCTGCGCGATCTATTCGGCAAACGCATCATTTTGCAGGAGGACTCCATCCGTGTCGATAGTATCCGACGCCTTCATGCGAGTGCCTCGACTCAGCAACCGGCAAAAGCAGCGCCAACCAGTTTTCTTGATCACATAGAAGCTGACATGAGCTTCAATTTCAGCAAGTCACCTCTCGACCCACGGGCCCTGGAACTCGTCAATAAGACCAACCAGTTCAACCTCAACGGGAAGAGAATTACGGAGGCGTCCTGGCACAAGTACTTTCTCGATCCGACAAGCTTTTTGATGACGGTATCATACAAAGATAAATTCGGGCCCTTAGGCAAAATCGCTGTAATCGTAGGACGCGGAAACAAGAAACTGAATGTTGACATGTGGGTCATGAGCTGTAGGGCTTTTTCTAGAGGCATCGAGTATCGCTGTCTCGAAGAATTGTTTGCAAAGTTCGATGTTGACGAAATCGAACTTAACTACTCGCAGACCGACAGGAATAGTCCCCTGACGCAATTCCTAACCGAGATATTAGGCGTGGCTCCCTCCTCCAACTGCACAATTTCTAAGCGGGATCTAGCAGCCCGCTCCGAGGGGTTCCAACGCCTTCAGGATATTACGAATGGATGAACAACAAAGACGTCTAGCGAGCTGCTTTTGCGCCGTTTTCCCCGAGTTGTCGAGCGAGGAAATCATTCATGCCAGTGCGGCTACGGTGCCCAGTTGGGATTCTGTGGCGGTCGTTACTCTTCTCACGGTGATCGAGGAGGAGTTTGGGGTCAGCATTGAGGAAGATGATCCTGCCAAATTCGACTCGTTCCAACGAATCCTTGGTTATTTGCGAGAGGCGGAGAAGAAAAGGCAGAGTCCTAACGATATTGCATGAAACGCTTGCCTTGCGGTCGGTGACTGGCGCCATCGGTCTCAGATCAAAGGACACGCGGGTGAGCCTCAAGTCGCTGGTCTGATCCGCGCTCGCGTCGAATTCAACCTGCCGGCGCAGCGAGTCGCGTGTGATTGGCTGCTCGGTGTTCTGATTGGCCATTGCGTATTGGCGTACTCAGCGTGCCAATAGATTCACAGGAAACATCTCGGGGGCAAGCTGTTGCGGACCGCATGCCACTGGATGCTCCTTATGGGAGAGGAATGGAATTCGCGAAAATATACGGCCGTGGCAAGGAAGCTTTTGAGCGACTGCTACTCAGTGGGACCCTAAGAGCCAAGGCTACGCGCGGGGCGATGTTCCTAGGTGGTGGAAGCGTTGCTGAGCAGGCTAGTCGATTTGCCCGCAACATGCTGTTGACAAGGCTCCTGGCGCCAAGCGCCTTTGGAGCGATGGCCATTGTCATGTCCTCCGCAGCCATCGTCGGTGCTTTGACGGAAGTAGGTTTGAGGGCGGCGGTTATTCAAAACCCGAGGGGAGGGGAGACGGCGTACGTCAATGCTGGGTGGTGGATGGCGATGGGCCGGGCGCTCGGCGTGTATCTCATTATTTTTGCCATGTCGCCGTGGGTCGCCCGTTTCTATGGGAACGCCGAACTGTCTGCCTTGCTTCGAGTGACCCTTCTCGGCACTCTGTTCGATGGCGCCATGAGTCCCCGTTCGGTTCTCCTCCAGAAGGAGATGAGATTTGGACGGTGGATGGGCATCACCAACGTGGGCGCCATCTGCGGGGTCGTTCTGACCGTACTTCTCAGTTTTGTTCTGCGTGACGTCTGGGCACTGGCCATTGGTTATTGCAGCGAGTACGGCTTCCGTTGCCTTTTGTCCTATATTCTGTGTCCGGGTCTACCGTCTTTCGGGTGGGACCATCAAGCGGTTCGGGAACTCTATAAGTATTCGAGGGCAGCTTTTGGGCTATCGTTTCTAAACCTGATCTTTTCACGGACGGACATCTTCGTGTTGGGCAAGCTTTATTCTGCTAGTGAATTAGGGCTGTACACGATGTCCGTGGCGCTGGTCCAAACGCCTTCCGTTTTTTTCGCCGCCATGTTAGCTCAGACCATCTTCCCGGCTGTCGCTCACGTCCAGGGGGATAAGCAGCGCGTCAACCGCATCATTGTAGAGGTGACCTCCTGGCTGATTCTCTTGGGGCTCCCGAGCGTGGTTGTCATCTATTTGTGTGGGCACTCCCTGCTTTTGGTCGCATATGGCGCTCGGTATGTACCAGGCGCCGGACCGCTGTCGGTTGCGGCCATGGTGGTGTTTCTGAATGTCTTGAACGTCGTTATTACCTGTGTCTTTAGCGGTTTAGGTCGTCCGGAGTTCCATCGCCGGGCAGTCGCGGCTTCCGCGGTCATAATGCTGATCGTGATCTACCCGGCTTGCAAATTGCTGGGCGTGATCGGGGGCCAAGTCTCGGCTCTGCTTGCCGTTAGCGTGAGCTACCTGCTTCAGGTGATACGCATCCGCGCGATTACGGGACTAGATGTGCTTCGTTACGGAAGGCCCTTCGGGACCGCCCTGCTCGTGTCTGGAGGGCTTCTAGGGGTCGGTCTTGGTGCGCACTTTTTGGGCCTAGCTACCAGACCCCTTCCGAACATCGCTCTGAGTGCGGGTGCCTGTGTCATCGCCTATGCTCTGTGTGTGCCGGCCTTCTTAAAGATTAGGCAAAACCGCACGGGCGATTGCTAGTCGCTCCTGAAACGTGAACCAGGTACTGGAAGAGGCGCCAACCGTGATTCCGTCGGGACAGTCGACAAAGCGGTGTGTTGCATTGCGGCGTTCAGCAAGGACTGGTGGCTGATATGCAGATCACCGTCATTCTGTGCACTTACAATCGTTGCCAAAGCTTGGCGAGCGCCCTGGACAGCCTTGCTGCCTCGATTCTTCCCGAGACTATCGAGTGGGAAGTCTTGGTCGTGGACAACAACTCGAGCGATCAGACCGCGGCAGTGGTCAAGGACTTTGCTTGCCGACATCCAGGCCGTTTCCGTTATCGGTTTGAACCGCAGCAAGGTAAATCGTATGCGCTGAACGCTGGGATCCGCGAGGCGCGCGGAGACATTTTGGCCTTCGTGGACGACGACGTGACGGTTGAACCTGTATGGCTGCAGGATCTCACATCGGTTCTGCGGGACAGCCAATGGGCCGGCTCGGGGGGACGCATACTTCCGGCGCCCGGTTTTGTGCCTCCGCAATGGCTCGCACTCGATGGTCCGTGCAATCTTCTTGGCGCACTTTGTGCCTACTGTAACCCTGGCGATGCGCCCGGCGAACTCAAAGAACCTCCCTACGGGGCCAACATGGCTTTCCGCAAAGAAATGTTCGCAAGGTACGGTGGGTTTCGCACGGACTTGGGCCCTTCTCCAGGCAGCGAGTTGCGAAACGAAGACACGGAGTTCGGCCGCCGGCTGATGGCAGGTGGGGAACGCCTGCGCTACGTACCGTCAGCGGTCGTATATCATGAAATACCAGAAAAGAGAGTGCGAAAAGAGTTTTTCTTGGCGTGGTGGTTCGACTTTGGGCGCGGTTCCCTTCGAGAAACTGGAAAGAGCCTAAGCACTTGGGAGATACTAAAGATCCTCAGCCGGACGTTCCTGACAGCCCTGCAATGGCTGCTCAGTTTCAATTCTCAGCGCAGGTTTTATCGCAAGTGTCGGATATGGTATGCGGCTGGAAAGATCGTCGAAGTCTGCCAGCAAGCGAGGAGCGCGAACTCAGTTGGACGCAAATTGGAGCGGCAGACGGGCGGGCAGTCTAGCAGCTGATTCTTCGATGATCCGTCTTCTCGGAAGCCGTCTACAGGGCCCTTATGGCAAGTGGCTCTGGCATTTTTAGTATCCCTGTGCTTGGTACATGCGGATTCCCTGAAAAGCAAGATGGGACTCGCCACGCAGACAAGTACAGAGAATAGCTTTGCAGCGCACAGGCCCGACTAGCTGTGTTGTTTGATCGCTCGAAATTGACGCTAAGGAGCAAAAGGTGCCTCGTCTCGACAACCACCCACGCTGTTTCTGTGAGGACCCATTACGTTTCTTGCCAAGGATACTGAATAAGGTCCATAGCACCTGGGTCAGCCTAACCTATCCATTTGCGTCAAAAGGCCGAAAGTTGGATTTTCATTTCACGAGTGTCTTGAGTCGAAAACACGCGTCTCGAATGGGTTTTGGAAATTCGGTATCCCTGAGGAAGGATGCGTGGCTCAACGTCGCCGACGTGAACGCCTCCGCGGAACCCGCGATCGTTATTGATGATAATTGCGCTATAGGTACCAACACGATTATCTCCGCGAGGAACCTCATCCACATAGAACGTGATGTACTCATCGCTCAATGGGTTCTGATTGTAGACCACAATCATGCGTACGAAGATATAAATATACCCATTGTTAAACAGGGTATTACGGAGGGTGGCAGAATCCGCATTGGCCAGGGTAGCTGGATCGGCCGTGGCGCCGTCATACTGTGCCCCAAGGGGGAGCTGACAATAGGTCGTAATTGTGTCGTCGCCGCTAATTCGGTGGTGACGCGAAGTATCCCGGATTACTCTTTAGTTGCTGGATTGCCCGCAAGGATCATTAGGCAATATGATGCTGAGACAAAGACTTGGCGTATTGGCCGAACGAGGACATAGTCCTGTCGAATCGCAACAGCCCGTGCAGCTCAGGTCCTAGGCCATAGCGCCGATTATGAATCGTAAGCGCAAAGGTGGCATACCGGTTCCGAGCTACCCGAAGTCGCAAAGCCGTGGTGGTATTTGCGAAGCCAAAGTGTCCTAGGCAATTTTCTTGAAAAGGGGAACTGACTCCGCATGAGCGCAAGCGGGAGTGATCGATTTTCTTTGTCGGGCAAGACGTTTTTAGTAACCGGGGGGACTCGCGGCATTGGCCAAGCCATTTCGCTCCGCTTTGCACGGGCTGGTGCTACGGTAATCGCGAACTATATTCGCAATGAAAAGTCTGCCGAACATCTGAATTTGCTCGCCGCTGAGGAGGGTTTGGGCATTGCGTTGTGTCGCGCGGATTTGACAAGTAAAGATGGTCTCGAAAAACTTGACCGCTTGATACAAGAGCGGGCTCCGCAGCTTTCGGGTTTGGTCCATTGTGCCGCCACCGGGGTCCATCGCCCAATCGAAGAACTCACTGACCGTCATCTGGACTGGACATTTAGCCTGAATGTTGGCGCATTTTTCAAGCTGATCAAGATTTGCTTGCCGCGCTTCTCGCATGGGTCAAACATCGTGGCCGTCAGTTCCTGGGGTGCCTTACGGGTTATGCCCAGCTATTCGTTGGTGGGCTCGTCCAAGGGGGCGCTCGAGGCCCTTGCGCGCCATCTCGCTGTCGAACTGGCGCCGCGTGGCATCCGCGTCAACATTCTCACGGCAGGCGCCGTGCTCACGGATGTCTGGAAGGCGTTGCCCAATAGCGAAGCACGCATCGCTGAAACCATCTCCCGCACACCGGCAGGGCGCTTGGTTACTGCCGAAGAGGTCGCCTACGGGGCCCAATTCCTTTGTTCTGATGCCGCTGCCGGAATCATTGGGCATACACTAGTTATCGATGGTGGTACAGGGATCGTGGCTTGAGTCTATCGACTCGCGAGTTTTGTTAAAATCGAGGGACTCTGTTGAAGTGAAACTGCCCTGGCCGTGCTATTTTCGCGAACGCGCGAGTTGGCAGTTTATTCGAGATGATGCCGCCAGATGCGTCATAACCAGGACCGGATTCCGGAAGTGTGAAGTCAAACAAATGCGCCAGGAGATCAAATGAGCGATACGGATTACGTTCTAACCAAAGTCCGGGAGGCCTTCAAGGCCGCCTTTGACATCGATCCGCAGTCGGTGTCTATGGAGACTACTGCAGATGACGTCCCTGGATGGGATTCTGTGGGGCATTTGTCTCTGGGGGCCAGCTTGGAAGAGGTTTTCGGGATCAGTCTCGATGTGGATGATTTGATGGAAATGGAGAATGTCCGTGCGATCGTCCGCATCATTGAAGCTAAACTCTCTAAGAAAGTGTGACGTGACAGCCGCTGCTGAATCGAATTTCGCCGGGCAATTGGTAAAGCGCCTGGGAACGGCTTCTTACCTTATCGATGCAGCCACTGGGGTAGAAATCCGCCCGCAGCAGTTGCCGTGGCTGATCGCGGCATATGGTACCGCCTTACGGTCCGCTGGTTTGAGAGAGGGTGACCGCGTGCTGATCGGATGTTCGCTGTCCCTCTCGAGCGCATTGGTTTATTTGGGAGCCATGTACGCGGGCCTTGTGGCGGTGCCCGTAGAAGATCGCGCCGTGAGAGATTCCGGCGCAATGCTCCTCAAAGCGACGGAAGCCAAGGCTGTGTGGACCGAAGCAGGGCTTCGCGGGGAATGGACTCAAGAAGGTTCCATCGTCTGTTTGCAGGGTGACTTAGCTACGGAGACCCTTGAAGTCCTGCCGCCCGCCGCTTGTGCAGCTTCGGATCCGGCGGCTTTGATGGCCACTTCTGGCTCCACCGGAGTTCCTCGCTTCGTCCGGGTCACTCACGGGAACCTGCTCGCCAATACCGAAGCGATCATTCGCAGTCAAGGATTGGCCGGCGGCGAACGAGCCATGCTGATTCTCCCAGTGAGTTACTGTTTCGGTGCGAGCGTGCTGCATACGCATCTCTTTCAGGGCGGTGGCGTGGTGTTTGACCGCCGCTTCATGTTTCCGGATAAAGTGCTTCAAGCTATGGCCCAATTGGGTTGCACTACATTCGCCGGGGTGCCGACTGCTTATAATGTGCTTCTTCGGCGCTCGAATCTCCGGCGGATTGCCATACCTAGTCTAAGACGTTTTCTCCAGGCTGGAGGGAGCTTAGCTCCCCAGAGAATTAACGAGATGCGTGCGGCCTTCCCGTTGGCCAAGTTCTATGTGATGTATGGACAGACAGAGGCTACCGCTCGGATATCGTGCTTGGAACCTGAACGCTGGGAAGAGAAACCAGGCAGCGTGGGTCGGCCTCTGGAAAACTTGATGGTGCGAATCGTGGATGATGAAGGGAATGACTTGCCCGCAGGACAAATTGGCGAACTGCTGGTAGGGGGACCATCCATATGCTCCGGTTATCTAAATGATCCGGACGAAACGCGTCGCGTTTTTTCAGGCAGTTGGTTGCGTACCCGGGATCTGGCTCGTCAAGATGAGGAAGGTTATCTGTGGATCGAAGGACGAAAAGGCGCCTTTTTAAAGATGCGAGGCATGCGTGTGAGTTTTCCTGAAGTGGAAGCAAGGGTTTCGGCGATTCCAGGGGTTTACGAATGCGTCGCCCGCGCCACCAGTCATCCGGAAGCTGGAGAAGCCCTGGTTTTATTCATTGTGCCCGATCAAGGAGTGAGAATCGGTATAGAAGAAGTTCGCCGCCACCTTCCAGCCCATTGGGCGATCGATTCGATTCGTTTGGTTTCTGAGTTACCGAAGACTTCTGTGGGCAAAATCGCCCTTTCATCCCTTTCCGTTTAGATCACGAGTTTCCATGCAGCCATTTGAAGACAAAATAGAGCGTCTTCTCTCCGTGCCTCCTTATGCTCAGGCTCCTGAGGAGAGGCATGCCAGTCTGTTGGAAGTACTGAAGGAAGAGCTCGATTACGCATGCCAGCGGCACCCGGGCTATAACAACTACATCCAGCACTGGCCGACGGATTATCGATCCGCTGTCCGTGTAGCGGACCTACCTTTTCTCCCGGTCAGAACTTTAAAGGCAAATCCCCCGCTGTCGTTCGTGAATCCAGACGAGGTCAAAAGGACCTTGACGTCGAGCGCCACGACGTCTCAGATGCCCAGCCGAGTTGTACTCGATTCGCCTACGGCACGACGCATGACCAAGGGAATCGTGTCCATCGTCCGGGATTTTATCGGTCCTGCCCGCAGACCTTATCTGGTCGTGGACACATCCAGCCTCCAGGGCAGTAGCGAATTGGGAGCCAGAGGCGCAGCCATTCAAGGGTTGCAGCCTTTTGCCAGTGAAACCACTCACTGCCTGACTCCAAGTGCGCAAGGTGACCTCATACTAGACCGAGAGCGGCTGAAACAGTTTGCCCAAGACCGCCAGGATACAGAGGTATTGGTGTATGGCTTTACGTTTATTCTTTGGAACCACTTGCTGAAGCCTCTCGCGGCAGAGGGTGTTTGTCTAAACTTGCCGAAAGCTCGCATCCTGCACAGCGGCGGCTGGAAACGCTTGCAGGACCAGGCCGTTGAAAAAACAGTGTTCAACGAGCAGTTAGCTCGTGTCTTTGGGTGCTCTCCTGACCGCATCGTCGATTTCTACGGCATGGTGGAAAGCGTGGGAGTGATCTATCCGGATTGCCCGGCGGGTAACAAGCACGGACCCGTGTTCGGTGATGTTATTGTGCGAAATCCGCTCACCCTCGAACCCGTTGCGGCAGGGGAACATGGTGTTGTTCAGATCTGTAGTGTTTTACCAACCAGCTTCCCTGGTCACCTCTTGCTTACCGAAGACATGGCTCAGGTAATTGCCTATGACGGGTGCCCCTGTGGGAGACGCGGCATCAGTTTCCGGTTTGCGGGACGCGTTCCCAAGGCGGAACTCCGAGGCTGCGGGAATATCGAAACCAGACGATCGGCGCCGAGTTAATGATGAGTATTTCGACGGCAGAACTCACTCATGCTGTTCATTCACCCGCGGAGATCTCCGACGCTGCGGCCAAACTGCGTCAAGCAGTTTCGGATTTGGAGCTTTCGCCGGATGAAGTTATGACCGTATTTGATTCTTGGGCGAAGAGATTGGACGCTCGAGAACTAGACGATCTACCCGGTATCCCTTTCCTTCGGATGTGGCTCAGACGGGGAACCTTGGAACCAATCATTGCGCGGGAACTTGGGTCCAATGCGTTACATGGCGGGTGGACGGAATACGGTCGTGCTAAGTGCAAGGCTTTTCCTTTGGGCGTGGTGGGCCACTGGCCTGCCGGTAATGTAGAAATCCAGCCGATTCTCTCGATGACTTGCGCTCTTTTGGGGGGCAACGCCACTTTAGTACGCATCCCAAGCGGCCTTGTCGACTTGACGCGACTTTTAATGGAAAAGTTGGTAGAAAGCGATCCGGGCGAACGGCTGACCCGACGCATCTTTATGGCTGCATTCAATCATCGCCGACAGGATTTGCAGGAAGCCATGGCGAAAGTCGTGGACGGAGCGATGATTTGGGGAGGAGAAGAGGCCGTCCTGCAGATTCGGAGCTTACCGTTTCCTCATTGGGCGAAGCTTGCAGTTTTTGGGCCCAGAATGTCGGTCGCAGCAATGGACGCAGGGGCTTGGAGCAACCCCGACGAACAAAAGTCCTGGTGCCTACGCATGGCGCGGGACGTCTGGCAATTTGACCAACAGGCCTGTTCGTCACCGCAGGTTTTGTTCCTCGAAAAACGGGCAGGGCAGTCGACCGCTCAATTCCTGGCATGTTTACAGCTCGCTTTTCAAACCGAAAACCGTGCGCATCCGCGGCGCGGCATTCAAACGGCCCTGACTTCAGAAATCTGCCAGGCACGGGCGTCCTGGTTGCTGCAGGACAGAGCGCATCGGGCGGTCTTTCCGATGGGTCCGGATTGGACGCTGCTTTTCGGTGCAGGATCGGATATTCCTCAACCCACTCAAGGGAAAACCTTGACGGTGCTCGAAGTGGACGATTTGGTGGAAGCGGTTTCCAAGTTCGACGGAAACGTGCAGACGCTGGGTTTGGGCATGGCCAATGCGGAAAAAGAGATGGAACTTGCCGTACTGGCCGGGAAAAAAGGTGTAGACCGGATCGTCAAGCTCGGACGCATGCATGTTTTTGTCCCCCCGTGGGACGGGGTGGATCTGATTCGGCCAATGGTTCGGATGGTCAGGCACGTTAGCTCGGCAGACTGAAAGCTTAAGGAAAGAGGAAGCCAAATCTATGGTAGACGGCAACGCGTTTCTCACGGGACTGGATTCGAAAGGCAAGACGTTTGCGCCGGCTGCACGGGCCACCGTTGAGGCTAATAACGAACTTTGTTCATGGCTTCTAAATCCACTCGCACGCTGGGCGGAAGGCGCCTATGGAGAGCGTGCCTTCGAGGATGCAGCGAAGGGCTACGCCAAATACTGCATGGGCGTATGGAAATCTCAACAGCAGTATGAGAAAGCCGGTCGGTACACCCCTGAATCCATGCCGGAGCTCGTCTCGGAAGTGTACGAAGACGAAGGCTACATGATTCCATACATGTGGGCCGCGATTTTGATTTATCCATTCTGGCCTTCGATGATCAACCATATTGCGATGTATCGAGATGATTTTATAAAGGCATTGCCGCCTAAGGCCAAGGTCCTGGAGTTGGCTTCGGGGCACGGAGTGATGGGCTTGTTGGCAGCGGAGACGAGAGCCGACATCCACGTAGATGGTTTCGATATCAGTCCGCCAGCGGTGGCGGTGTCAAAACGGCTGCTGGCCGTCTCCGGACATAGTCACCATGTGAACTTCGAGGTCAAGAACGCGCTTCAGTTGAACCCGGAGAGCCGCGGAACCTACCAAGGAATCATCGCCGCCATGTTGGCCGAACATCTGGAGGATCCGCGACCATTGTTTCAGGTGATTGCCCATAATCTCGCCGCTGACGGACTCGTTTTTTTCAGCACTGCATTAGAATCAGCCCAGCGTGATCATACTTTCGAGTTTCATCACGAGAGTGAGCCCGTCAAGATGGCCGAAGAAGTCGGCCTCCGGGTTATCCGCTTGGTTTCAGATGCTGGCAATCCTGTCCCTGGGGGCCGTTTTCTTCCTCGTGCTTTGGGCATGGTGCTGCGCCGGCGTTAACGAAGATCGATTCGATAGGGATCGACTTCAGCTTCGAAATGACGGTTAAACGAAACTATCAAACGGGTGTCTATGAACATGACTTTCGAAGAAGTGAAAGAGCATTTGAAGCAAAGATTCCCGATGATTATGGTGGACCGCGTCTTGGAGTTGGAGCCGGGTAAACGCATCAAAACCCTTAAAAACGTTGCAGGCAACGAAATTCAATTCTTGGGACACTTCGCTGATTACGCGATTATGCCTGGAACTCTTATCATTGAGGCCATAGGGCAAAGCGCTTCCATTCTGTTTAGTCGCACCACCGGCAAAGGCATGAATAAAAACGAATTCATGGCGCTCGCCGCCGTGAACGACATGCGATTCCTGGTGCCGGTGTTACCGGGTCATACGATGACCATGGAAGTAAATGTAATAAAAATGACAGATGAAGCCGCCCTGGTCGAAGGAGTCGCCTGCGTCGACGAGACGGTTGTAACACGGGGCAAGCTGAGCTTTGCACGAAAGATTGCGTGAATCTGCGAAACTGAACCGCCGCCGTTGCCCGTCTGCTCCGTGTTTGTTCCTCGAGACTCTAGGGAATTCCCTGCGGGTAGAACCAAACCGAGCCTATGCGCATCACGTCATTCTTTGCACCTATAGCCGTTGCCAGAGCGTGTCAGGCAGTGTCGTCAACCATATGGTGTTTCTTGCAACCAAGATAGCCGGAGTCTTCGAGATTCGTCCCGAGCTTATCCATGACGACCGAGGATTCTTTGCCCGCTCTTGGTGCCAGGAGGAGTTCGCATCCCGTGGACTGAGCTCCCGACTGGTGCAGTGCAACATTTCCGGCAGCCTGCGCAAGGGCACTTTGCGCGGTATGCACTATCAGGTTGCACCCTTTGCAGAGACAAAGCTCGTCCGCTGTACACGTGGTTCGATTTTTGACGTGGCCCTCGATTTGCGCTCGGATTCTCCGACTTATAAGCAGTGGACTGCGGCCGTCTTGACCGAGGCAAACCATCATATGCTCTCCATTGCCGAGGGATGTGCACACGGTTTTCTGACGCTCGAGGACAATTGCGAAGTCTTCTACCAGATGTCAGAGTTCTACCATCCGGAAGCAGGCCGTGGGGTACGCTGGGATGACCCCGCTTTCGGGATAGAATGGCCGGGAACAGCGGAAGTCATTTCCGCGCGGGACGCCTCTTATCCTGATTTTGCATAGACCGATGAAATTCTCTAGCCAACTGGATCGTGCGGGCAGGGTTGAGGCGGGGAAGGAATTGCATCGCTTCGCCGCCGAGCTTTACCCCATCTGCAGGAGCATCACCGGCGATGGAATTCGACAGACGCTGCGGCTCATTCAACAGCATATTCCTCTCGAAATCTTCGAGGTTCCCTCAGGAACGCCGGTTTTTGATTGGACCGTTCCCAAAGAGTGGAATATCAAAGACGCTTACATCAAGGACAGTTCCGGCCGGCGCGTCGTGGACTTTCAGAAATGCAACCTGCACGTGCTCAACTATAGCGTGCCCATCCATGCGACGATGCCTTTAAGTGAAATCAGACCGCATCTGTTTTCGATTGCGGCGCACCCAGATTGGATTCCCTATCGAACCTCCTATTACAAGGAGGACTGGGGCTTTTGCCTTTCGCACAATGAACTCGTTGCTTTGCCGGAAGGTGCTTACGAAGTTTGCATCGACTCGACCCTCGCTGATGGCAGCCTGAGCTATGGCGAGTGTTTCTTGCCGGGCCAATCGAGCGATGAAATTCTGATTTCTTGCCATGCCTGCCATCCTTCGCTCGCGAATGACAACCTATCGGGGCTAACTGTCGCGACAGCATTAGGGAAATTTCTCATGGAGTGCAGCGCCGATCTCCACTATTCCTACCGTTTCCTGTTTATTCCTGGAACGATTGGCGCCATCGCCTGGCTCGCGCAGAACCGAGACCGTGCCGCCCGCATCCGCCACGGTCTGGTGTTGACCTGTATGGGGGACAAAGCACCGTTCCACTACAAGAAAAGCCGCCGAGGAGACGCAGAAATCGACCGCGCTGTCACCCATGTTCTCTCTCACCTTGCCCAAAGGTCGGAGATCTTGGACTTTTCTCCCTACGGCTACGATGAGCGCCAATACTGTTCTCCGGGATTCAACCTGGAGGTAGGTTGCCTGATGAGAAGCGTTTGGGGCACTTTTCCCGAATACCACACTTCTGCCGATAACCTGGATTTCATCGATCCTCTGTCACTCGCTGAATCTGTTCGAGTCTGCCTCTCCACATTTGAGGTGCTCGAAAATAACAATCGCTATCGCAATCTCAATCCTTTCTGCGAGCCGCAGCTCGGCCGCCGCGGCCTGTACCGTTCTACCGGCGGTGATTCTATCGGCAACGAAATCAACGCGCGCCTATGGGTGCTGAACCTTTCGGATGGAGAAAATTCTCTGTTGGATATCGCGGAGCGCGCGAGCCTTCCGTTCTTCGCGATCTTTGAAGCCGCAGAGCTCCTTCGCGAGAATGGTCTGTTGGAGATTATCTCCGAAGCTAAGAACAGGAAAGAGTACTCGGCCAGAGTGGTTCAGGAAAATATTGTGCCGAATTCCTGAACAGCTTTTTTCGTATCGACATGGCGGAAATCAAAACTTTAACAAAAAGGCCTCGTATGAAAATACTTCTAACTGGTCATAAGGGTTACATCGGTTCGATCGCGGGCCCCCTCTTGCAATCTGCAGGACACCATGTGGTCGGCCTCGATGCGGATTTTTTTGCCGGTTGCGATTTCGGTCCTGCGGCAGCCGAAATTCCCGGAATATGCAAAGACGTTCGCGAACTCGCCAAAGAAGACCTGAAGGGATTCGACGCCGTTGTCCATCTGGCCGCGCTCTCGAACGATCCACTCGGCGATCTCGATCCGCAGCTCACCTACGACATTAATCATTTGGCATCCGTGCGCCTGGCTGAACTTAGCAAAGCTGCGGGCGTGCAGCGCTTTGTGCTGTTTTCCTCGTGCAGTGCTTACGGTGCAGCCGGAGAATCGATGCACGATGAAACCGCTACGCTTAATCCCGTCACGCCGTACGCCGAATCAAAGGTTTTGGTTGAGCGCGATCTCGCGCCACTCGCCGGTAAGAATTTCACCCCCACTTTTTTGCGCAGTGCCACCGCATACGGGGTTTCTCCTCGCCTGCGTCTGGATATTGTGCTGAATGATCTGGTCGCCTGGGCCCACACCACCGGCCGTATTTTCGTTAAAAGTGACGGCACCCCCTGGCGTCCCATCATTCATATCCGCGATATTACCGCCGCGATTTTGAGCGTACTCGAAGCACCGCTGAATCTGATTCACAACGAAGTCTTCAACGTCGGCCAGACCGAAGAAAACTACCGCATCAGTCAACTCGCAGAAATCGTCGGCGAAACCGTGCCGGGGTGCCGCGTCGAATACTCAGCCGACGGAGGGCCCGACAAGCGCTGCTACCGCATCAATTGCGATAAGCTGCGACGCGTTCTACCGAGCTTCCAGCCCGAGTGGACGGCTCGGAGAGGTGCGCAAGAGCTCTACGACGCCTATCGCGGCGCCGGTCTGACATTTGAAGAGTTGGAGCAGGGCCGTTACACTCGCATTAGCGAGATTCGGCGTCTCCTGAAGGCCGGCAAACTCGATGCTTCCATGCGTTGGGCAAATAGTGGTAAAGGCGTTCCCTTACACCGTAATTAGCAATGATTAAGGCCGTCGACAACGAGCTAGTCCTGCTCCTGCGGCCATAGACTAACGTGTTTTGTTTCATATAGTTGTGGGACAAAAACACTCCCGCTTTTGTTCCCTCTCGTTCGCAACTTTGGCAGGTCGATTGCGCGGTCTTTCTCAAGGTATATCCTTGGTTGGGACCGCAGTGGCGGTAGCCCGTCCGACCCCTGAGTCCCCTCTTCCCGGCGCTGACCGGGCACCTAAGCATCCTGTTTTCGACCCGGGCAAGGCCGATGGTTGCCCGAAGGAACAATTCCTTTCTCGCTTTTACGAAGATACTGAGCCTAAGTTGATGATTTCGAATCTGCAATTCGGAGAAGTGCATCCATCCAAATGGCTACAATGACTCTGACCTCAGACCTAAAAGGGGGAACCACCCCCCAGACGTCGTGCCGTTTCTGCGGTTCGACCGTGCGGCGCACGTTTGTCGATCTCGGGATGTCTCCGCTTTGCGAGACCTACCCGGCCGCCGCCGATTTTAAGAATGGTGAAGTCTACTATCCGCTCCACGTGTACATTTGCGAGGATTGTTTCCTCGTGCAACTCGAAGAGTACGAAAAGGCCGAAAATATTTTTACCGACTATGCGTATTTTTCTTCCTATTCGGATTCCTGGCTGAAGCATTGCGAAACATATTGCGATAAGGTGACCAAGCGCTTCGACCTTAATGGCCAGAGCTTCGTTGTGGAAGTCGCCAGCAACGACGGCTACCTGCTTCAATATTTCGTTGGCCAGCGAGTACCCGTGCTCGGTATTGAGCCGGCCGCCAATGTCGCGAAGGTCGCCGTCGATAAAGGCGTGCCCACACTCGTACGCTTCTTTGGAACCCAAACCGCGAAGGACCTTGTTGCAGAGCGTGGTGGAGCCGATTTGGTTCTTGGCAACAATGTTCTTGCCCAGGTTCCCGAACTCAACGATTTCGTGGAAGGGTTGAGGATTCTCTTGAAGCCCGCGGGAGTCCTCACGCTTGAGTTTCCGCATCTCCTACGGCTCATCGAAGGAAATGAATTCGACACCATCTATCACGAGCACTTTTCCTACTTCTCGTTGTTCACTACCGTGCGCATCCTCGAGGCGCACAGCATGAAAGTGTTCGATGTGGAGGAACTTTCCACGCATGGCGGTTCACTCCGCGTTTATGCGTGTCGCGCAGAGGATACCACCCACGAGATTCAGCCGAGCGTGGCAAGACTGATCGACGCCGAGAAAAAAGCAGGCCTCGCTTCGCCCGAAGGTTTCGAACGCTTCGCCCAACAAGTAAAAGAGACTAAATTCGCATTTGTCGAATTCCTGCTCTCTGCCGCTCGTCAGGGCAAGAAGGTGGCAGGCTATGGCGCACCCGGCAAGAGCGCTACATTGCTTCACTACTGCGGGATCGGCAAGGATTTGATCGAATACACGGTGGACCGCAGCCCGTTCAAGCAAGGCCGTTTTCTCCCCGGAAGCCACATTCCGATCTATCATCCCGATCGGATTCGAGAGACGAAGCCTGACTATGTTGTTATCTTACCTTGGAATCTAAGAGACGAAATCATGGCGCAGTTGCAATTTATTCGGGAATGGGGCGGCCGTTTCGTGATTCCAATCCCCAAAGTTACGGTTTCTTGAGTCGGAAACAGTGAGGTGAGGAATGAAAGTCGTCCTGTTTTGCGGCGGAGCGGGAATGCGGCTCAGAGGCTATTCGGAAGATGTGCCCAAACCAATGGTCACGGTGGGCTCGCGACCTGTGCTATGGCACATCATGAAGTATTATGCGCATTTTGGTCACAAGGATTTTATTTTGTGCCTGGGCTACAAGGCCAACGTTATTAAGGATTATTTCCTCGACTACGAGGAGTCTGTGTCGAACGACTTCGTCTTTTCGCAGGGCGGCCGAAAACTCGAATTCATGCAACGGGACATCGACGACTGGAACATCACCTTTGTGGATACCGGGTTGCGGGCAACCATTGCGGATCGGTTGCGCTTCGTTGAACCCTATCTCGGTGGCGACGAGATCTTCTTGGCCAACTATAGTGACGGGCTTACGGACTTCTATCTTCCGCAAATGATCCAGGAGTTTTCACACCGCGATAGCTACGCGTCATTCCTTTCGGTGCAACCACGCTCGAGCAGCCTCGATACGGTCCAAGCCGACGAAGATGGTCGTGTGCGCGCCGTCAAAAGCATGAAGGATGCCAGTATCTGGGTGAATGGCGGCTACTTTGTACTGCGCAAAGACATCTTCCGTTATATCAATGCCGGCGAGGAACTCATCTACGAACCTTTTCAACGGCTCATTGGCGAAGGCAGAGTGTGGTCGCCGCGGTATGAGGGGTTTTGGCAATGCATGGATACGTTCAGGGATAAGCAGCTTCTGGATGAGATGGAGGCCTCCGGTACCGCGCCCTGGCGCCTGTGGAAGAACGGCCGGTCTGTCCCCGGGATCGTGGCGTGATACATCTCAGTATCGGGAACAAAGGCACGGATTCGATTGACGTACTGTGCCTTGGTGCCCATTCAGACGATATAGAAATCGGCTGCGGCGGGACCTTGTTGCATTTTAGAAAGATTTTTCGTCGGTTAAGATTTCATTGGGTTGTATTTAGTGCGTCAGGCCCTCGCGGACCAGAAGCCGCCAAGGGCGCCGAACTGTTCGCGTCCAGCACCGACACGAAAATTGTCTTGAAGGATTTTCGGGACGGATTCTTGCCATACAACGGGACTGAAGTGAAGGATTCTTTCGAGGAGATGAAAGGTCAAGTGAATCCGGATGTGATTTTCACCCACTGGAGTGGGGACGCACACCAGGACCACCGATTGTTGTGCGATCTTACGTGGAACACCTTCCGAAATCACTTGATTCTCGAATACGAAATTCCCAAGTACGACGGCGACATGGGGCGGCCGAACTTGTTCGTGCCGCTGGATGCTCCGTTATACGAGAATAAAATCGACTATTTGTTAGAGGCATTTAAATCTCAAAGCACCAAACGCTGGTTCGACCGCCAGACCTTTCTCGGTCTGATGAGAATTCGTGGTATGGAGTGTAATGCCGCCAGCGGGTACGCGGAAGCTTTCCACTGTCGCAAGTTAGTGCTATGAGGGATTGTGGCCTGGCGAAACATCAGAAGGAGACACGATAAATGAATCTTTTTTTTGATTCCCAAATGGATGAAGCGAAACGCCGTCAAGAATTGTACCGGGGATCGATACTGGTGTATTCGCCCTCCCCGAGTGCCTTGAAACTGTGTGAATTTGCGCGCGAACTTGTCGAGGCGGCCTTCCATCCTTACGATCCTCGCAAGGTACACGAACACATGCCGGTGGAGCACTGCGTGGAAATTCTCGCCAGCCTGAAGCCAAAATTCATCCACCATCCCACTTCCAAAGAGTTGATCCAGGGTCTGCTTGTCGAGCGAGGCTGCGAACTGGAGAAGACCTACTTCGATGTTCCGCGTTTGCGTACCGCTTTTCCATCCAACTACTTGTCGTCGGGCATCGCTTACGCGTTTCATCCCCACCGCGACATTTGGTACTCGGCACCTGTCTCGCAAGTCAATTGGTGGATGCCTATTTACGAGATCGATCCGGAGAACAGCATGGCGTTTCATCCGCGGTATTGGGACGAGGTAGTCCCTAACAACTCCGACACGTACAATTACTACGAGTGGAACCGCAGCAGCCGGCAAAGTGCGGCTCAGCACGTCAAGACGGATAATCGACAACAGCCACGCCCGCAGGTTCCGCTGGAACCCGATCCCCAGTTGCGAGTGATAGCCAAGGTGGGAGGCGCGATGCTTTTTTCGGCCGCGCAACTACATTCCACGGTCCCGAATACCTGTGGACTGACGCGGTACAGCATCGATTTCCGGACCGTTCACGTGGACGATGTGTGGAACAAGTCTGGTGCGCCCAACATCGACTCAGCCGCAACGGGTACCACCATGAGAGATTACATTCGAGCGACAGACTTCTCGCACCTTCCGGAGGAGGCTATTGCTTTGTACAATGACGGTACCGAGACTCAATTTACGCCCTCCCCTTCTGCTCCGCCGGCAAGCAATGCAGCAGGTAGCAAAACACTGGCGTGAGGGCAAATCGCGGGTGAAGATCGAAAAAGATCTTTGGAGCTACGAAATGAGTCAGACAGCTGGGAAGCAACTCTACGCGCTAGGATTACAGCAGCCACGCTGGGCTTACTTCCAAGGCGACGTTCGTCCCTGGGAAGAGGCTACCCTGCACATCTCTTGTGAGGCCGTGAATCGGGGCCTCAATGTGTTTGAAGGGCTGAAAGGATACTGGCAGGCCGACGAGCGTAAGTTCGGCATCGTTGAATTGAACCGTCACTACGAAAGGTTAACTCGCTCAGCGAAACTGTTGCACATTCCTGTTCCCGTCACCTTAGAGGAATTCCGTGATGCGTGTGGGAAGTTGGTGCGGGCGCTCTACGAACCGGACAAAGACATGTGGATCCGGGCGACCTTGTTTGTTGTCGAGGGACACTGGGGAGAAGGTACGGTCGCGGATCTTTTCTTGACGGCCTACCATCAGGGCAAACAAGCTCCGAGCCCGGTCGCCGTTGGTGTGAGTACTTGGCAGCGGCCTAGCGATATCAGTCTGTCCCCAAGGATAAAGGCCAGCACAAACTACCAGGTAGCTCGGCTCGCTCGCATCGAAGGAAGAAAGCGTGGCTTTGCTGAGATGATCCTGCTGAACCAATATGGGCGTGTGGCGGAAGCTACCGGGGCTTGCGTGCTGCTCGTCCGCGACGGTTGTGTCATCACGCCTCCAGCCTCAGAGGGCCGGCTGGAAAGCATTACCCTCGAAATCGTGCGCAGGATTTGTCACTCTCTGGCCATTCCATTTGTTGAGCGCCCCGTCGATCGCACCGAACTCCATATTGCGGACGAAATTCGGCTAGTGGGCACTTTGGCCGAGCTGGCACCGGTCACTTGGGTGGATGAGTACGAATTGCCAAAAGCTTCGCCAGTCACGAATTTGATAGCGGAGACCTTTTGGGCCGCCGTCCGCGGTGTCACGCCTCATCCGGCCGTAGAGTTGAGCTTCGTATAACTGGTCGCACGAACTCCGGCAGAATTGGTCTGACGCGAATTCGCAGAACCGGTGAAGAATCTGTAGTGAAGAAAGCGTCGTAGTCAAGAACATACCCGTATGGATTCCAGCTCCCCATTCGTCAGCGTTTTGACTCCTTTTTATAATAGTCAGGACTATCTGGCGGAATGTATCGAAAGCGTTCTTCAGCAGTCCTATGAAAACTGGGAATATGTTCTTGTAAACAATTGCAGCACGGATCGGTCTGTCGAAATCGTAGAACACTACGTAAAACTTCATCCGACCAAACTAAGATTGGAGCACAATAAAACCTTTGTGTCGCAGTTGCAGAACTACAACGGAGCACTGCAACGAATCTCTCCCGAGAGCAAGTACTGCAAGATAGTGCAGGCCGACGATTTTCTGTTCCCAGAATGCCTTAGATTGATGGTCGAAGCAGCGGAACAGGATCCGACCATTGGTGTGGTCGGCTCCTATAGTCTTGAGGGTCGGCTCGTCGCATTCGACGGATTGCCCTATCCTTCGCCGTTCGTTAGCGGCACTGCCACAGGCCGGCTTTTCTTTCTGGAAGACATCTACCTGTTCGGTTCGCCTACGCAACTTCTTCTGCGGTCGGATTTAATTCGAAATCGTACGCCCTTTTACGATGAGGCTTACGTTCCTTTTGAGGACCCGGCCACCGTATTTGAGCTGTTGACGCAGTATAACTTTGGCTTCGTCCATCAGGTTCTCACATTCACCCGTCGGGATAATCCTTCCATGATGGGTGTCATATCGCAACTCGACTATGTCGAGCTCTTTAACCTGCTGATGCTGCGTGGGTTTGGACGCAGCTACCTGAACTCAGCGGAATATGAAGAACGTCTGCAAAACAAAGAACGTATTTACGCCGACCTCCTTGTTAATAGAGCCATCTGCTTAAGGGGGAGAGATTTTTGGAATTTTCATCTGCCCATGCTCAAACGAATGGGCTACAGCCTCAAATCCGCACGGGTTTGGCGGCTGTTACTATTGGGCCTTAGCACCTCCCTGTTTAGTCCCAAAAGTGCCGGCAATTTCCTGTGCGGGTTTCTACGTCTGAAGACGCTGGTAAAGCGGTGGGCCAAAAAAGCCTTCTGGCCGGAGAGTTCCCGAGCTGTCTCTAAAGAGGCAAAACAGACTTGAACACCACAAGAATTACGAACATTGTCGAAGGAGCATCGGTGGCCTTGACTACCAGGTCTGACAACGTTGATGGTCTCGCGCATCCGACCATCTGTAACGTCGCCGAGACCCCTAACGAGCGAGATTGTCGCGTTGCACTGCTGACGCCCTATGACGGAGGCAACCTCGGTGATGCTGCCATCCAAGATGCGATGATCGAGAACATACGTCGTCGTCTACCTGGGGTGCGGCTCTCGGGAATATCTCTAAGCTCCGAGAGCTTTCTGAAGCAACACGGCGTAGAGTCGTTTCCTTTGTGCGAGACCGACAGACCGTTTTACAGAATGGCTCGCGGAGCGTCCAAAGAGTTGCCGAGCGAAGTACAACAATCGATTCGGGCGACGGTGCGACCGGCGGTGCATATTCGTGTAACAAAGAAAATACTCAGGCGGGTTCCTTTTCTTAAGGCCGGAGTTAAGACTGCTCGTGCTGGCATGAAGGAAGTTCGTCATTGGATCGATGGTTATAGATTTCTCCGGACCCAGGACCTCCTGATCGTGTCGGGCGGCGGGCAGTTGGACGAGGAGTGGGGTGGACCCTGGGGACACCCATTTGCACTTTTCAAATGGGCTATCCTCGCACGTGCAGCTCGGGTACCTTACGCAGTCGCCAGCGTTGGTGTATGCAAAGTACGGTCGACCGCCTCACGATTGCTGGTATCCGTGGCGCTCAGCCTCGCTCGTTACCGGTCATATCGAGACAAAAACAGCCGCGACCTCGCTGCGGGCCTTCTGCGGAGAGCCTCCACAGATCCGGTCATACCTGATCTGGCCTTCGGTTTATCGCTATCGGAACTTCGACGATCTGCAAGCATTCGATTGCTGGCGGCGGACCGGAAAGTGATCGCAATCAGTCCGATCGCATTTGGTAAGCCGCATAACTGGCCACAATCGGATCCAAAAATTTATAGTCGATACCTCGAGCAGCTAGCGGAGGCAGTATCAGTTCTCATCGAGCGCGGCTATTTCATCGTGATGGTCTCTTCATCGCGTGGCGACGATGAGAGCGTTATTCCGGACATACTTGAGCGTTTGCACGAAGAATCGAAGAAGAAAATCGAGCGGCAGATCTACGTTCCGCGAATTACAACCTGGAGAGAATTCGTAACTGTTGTGGGAGAAGTCGATTTCCTCATCGCAAGCCGTTTGCACAGCACCATTTTGGGTTTCATCGCCGAGCGACCGACGGTAGCCATCTCTTTCGATTCCAAGGTTGACTGGGTGATGAAAGACCTGGATCAGACGGAATATCTTTTGCATATCCGTGATTTTGTCGCGGACGATGTGGTCAAAGCTGTTGACCGCGCGCAGTTCTGTCGGGCTGAAGTTGTCGAAAAGCTCGCCGCGTACCAGAGGCGGAATACGACCGCTTTAGCCAAGCAGTATGATTCGTTGGCCGAGATCGCTATGGGTGGCCGTCGGTCCACGCCTCCGTCCCCAAACGGTGATCCGAGCGGTCGTTCGCCTTCCTGAAAATTGGGAATTCTGCGCGGCTCTTGGATAGCCCGCTTTTAACGCGCCTCGGTCGCCCTGAGGATGAACCGCTCAATTACTGGCAACAAGGTTGTGCTTGAAGTCCAATAGTAATCATAAGGAATCTGTTGCGGCCTGGACCCCGATGGTAAGCTAACAAATACGAAATTGAGCTTCCAAATGCGACTGGAACTGCAGGAACTATATAAATACCGCGAGTTGCTCTTCATGATCGCGTACCGCGACATTAAGGTGCGATATAAGCAATCGATTATGGGTTTCCTATGGGCGATTTTGATGCCCATCCTCATCGTTACGTCTGGTGTCGTCATCCGTTATGCCTATGCGCTCGCAGCTCACCGGCCGTTGGACAAGGCGGATATTGCGAGCGTCGTCGTGAAATCTGTGCCTTGGGCCTTAATTACTTCTGGCATCCGGTTCTCCAGCTTTAGCCTCTCGAGCAACATGAGCTTGGTGCTTAAGATCTATTTTCCCAAAGAGATCTTTCCCATGGCCGCAATTCTGGCGTGTTTGTTCGACTTTACCGTAGCTTCAACCGCCATGGTGCTCCTTTTGGTGTTCCTCAAGGTTGGTTACAGCATCTATCTGCTGTGGGTGCCAATTTTGCTTTTTTTTATAATTCTACTGATTGCGGGAATCGGAATGGTTGCTTCCGCCTGTGGATTATTCTTCAGAGATGTCAAATATCTCGTAGAAGTGTTTATTACATTTGGCATTTTCTTTACGCCGGTTTTTTATGACGTTCGAATGCTCGGAGCCAAGGGCAAATGGCTGATGCTCAACCCAGCGGCGCCACTCCTCGATGGACTGAGTACATGCATTGTCCATCACCAGCCCCCGAATTTGGCTTGGATCACGTATAGTGCTGTTTTTAGTTTGTGCGTTTTTTTCTCGGGCTTTTCGCTGTTCAAGCATCTCGAGCCGGCATTCGCCGAAAGCATATAGCGAAATCCTTATGACTGATATCGCGCTGCGGATGGACCATATATATAAGAAGTTTCGCAAGGGTGAGACCTACAACTCCCTTCGTGATTTGATCCCTGCCCTCACAGGGAAAATGTTTAAAGCGCAGGAGTTGGACGATCAAAACAACCGGGAATTCTGGGCCTTGCAAGACATCTCCTTTGAACTGAAGCAGGGTGAGGCGCTTGCCATGATTGGCCGCAATGGAGCCGGCAAAAGCACGGCTCTCAAGATTTTGGGCCGTATCATGAAGCCTACGAAGGGTCATATGTTCGTGAACGGACGGCTCTCCGCGCTGATTGAAGTCACCGCTGGTTTCCACGTCGATCTTACCGGCATGGAGAACATTTATCTGCACGGAACGATTCTGGGTATGACACGGAAGGAAATCGAAAGGAAACTCGATCAGATCATTGCTTTCTCTGGCCTCGAAGAATTCATCGACACCCCGGTGAAACGCTATTCATCGGGCATGTACGCTCGGCTTGGATTTTCCATCGCAGCCCATGTTGACCCTGAGGTTCTGATCGTGGACGAGGTATTGAGCGTCGGAGATTTCGCCTTTCAACAACGGTGCATGGATCGGATGCGCTCCGCTATTGAAGCTGGCACCACTCTTCTTTTCGTTTCCCATAATCTCAAGTCCGTGACGGAAATCTGTCAGCGAGCGTTATTGCTGGAGCACGGCAAAATGACCGCTATTGGGGACACGGATGCCGTCGTCCGGCGCTATCTGAGCACCAGGGAGGAATCCGACGAACACGGCGAGGACAAGCCTATTACCATCACTCACGTAAGAGTGCGCGACCGGGCCGGCGAGCAAGCTACTTTCGAGTCGGGGCAGATGGCTTGGGTGGATATTGAAGTAACTGCTAAACAGGCTTTGGAAAAATTGGCCGTCGTCATATGGTTTGTCGACCAGAACGACTACGAGATTTTCAATACCTCGACCGAACGCCTTGGTCTTCCCCCATTCTCACTCGCGCCAGGCCAGGTCTATCGATGCACATATGAACTTAGTTTGAATGTTGCGCATGGCTCCTTCGGCTTGGGCGTGGCTGTTCATCGTTATGACCTCCAAAAAAGCTACGACAGAAAAATACCTGCGGCCACATTATTTGTCGGCTCATCCATGTCGGTTCGAGGTGCCGTAAACTGTTTTCCAAGAATCACTGAGAGTGGTATCTCTGAAGTCCCCACCGAAGCTATCACCCGCAGGTAAGAATATCGCTGAGATGGCGCAGACCGTATTTTTTGCCGCCTTTTGGCACCTCGCATGCACGGCGCACCGTATTCTTATTCGAAAACGGTTTCCCAAAAAATCCTGACGGAAGGTAAAGATTACACCCGGCGCGTCGTTCCGAGCCGCACGTGGATCGACTACCGGGCACTGTAATTCTCTGATTACTATGGATTACCGGCTATCTTGATGCTCCATTTTCTCCATGATCTTCTACACCCTCTCAATCTACTCTGGAGGGAACGCAACGACTTGTTTTGGCCCATCTGGATCGCCACAACGGCGCTTGCCGCGGTGGTGGTGATCTGGGTGGTTCCGAAAAAGAAAAGTATCCCGAGGGATTCGCTTCCTTCGCTACGCCACAATTGGTCACGCGGAGCAATTCTTGCAGTGACCTTCCTGGCTGTGCTTTTAGCCTGCTATATTGCGGGGTCCCTGGTCTGGGAAGATTTCACCTACTATGACAATTCGCATTTTACGAATGGAACGCTAGTTGGCAAGGACATCCCGCGCCAGATCCTGCCTGCAAATGGGAGGTTCTTCCCGCTCGGCCATCAGGAATACAATCTGATACGTCATGTCACCAGTTCGGTCACCGGCTATCATGCATTGCGAATTGTCCAGCTTGTGCTTTTATGCGGGATTCTGCTGGTCTTTGATGAGGACTTGAGTATTTGGGCTCGCGTGGCTCTGATCGTTCTGGTTCTGATCACTCCGAGTGTTTTGATTAGTTTCAGTGGGCTCATATACCCTGAATGGAACGTTGTTTTTTGGCTGATCTGCCTCGCGTGGTTCGTCAAGCGCTTCGAGCAGACCCAATCCCGCGCATGGGCAGTGGCTGCGGTGATTTCTTCGCAGTTCATGCTCTATTACAAGGAAACTGCTTTTCTGCTGCTTTTAGGTTTTGCGTTTGGACGACTCGTTCTACGCGCTTGGAACGCGCATCAGGGAGGTTGGGATTTCAAACGGCTTCGAGACTCCGAAAACCGTCTGGACATGTGCCTTGGGTTCCTGGGGCTGTTGTTTTTCGTCTACTACCTTGCTGCCATGTTTCCGAATTATAGTTTCGGTTATGCCGATGAATCGCAACTGCCACTAAAGCAAGCTCTTGTCTCCTATGTAAAACTGGATCTATTGGTCTGGGTGCTCGCTGCCGTAGTGTTAGGCAGAATCCTTCAGATCCTGCGACGCAAGGCAACGCCCGCGCTGCTGTGGGACGGGCTAGCACTGGGGGGCGTCGGATGCCTTGCTGGATATCTGATCCTGCGGATGAACGCCGGTTACTTCCTCGCTCCCGCGGATATCATCGCCGTCTTGTACCTTGGGCATCTCGCAGTGTTATCTGTAAAAAACATGAGCCGCGCCCAGAGACTAAGCGCGGTGTCTTTGCTTATCCTTGTCGTGTTCCAGGATTTCTCACTTTCCGCTTTCCGTATGTATGAGAGAAAGAATGTCATCCACGCAAAGGCCGAAATGGCCCAGTCGATCAAAATGCGTTATGAGAGTGATCCGCAAAACCTGAAGAGACTCTTTTTTCCTTTTGCTCAGCCTTTTCACATAATGGAGTTTGCATCCTATCTTAACTATATCGGCGTTCCTGTGGAACAAGTGCCGGCTAGTTCCCTGGCAGACGGCGGCATCGTGATAGTCGGTAAAGTGTTCAAGGCCGACGGTCCTTGTGGTTATCGACCCTTCATGTGTCACCCGGGCAGCAGGCCAAATCCCGGTGATCTAGTCGTCGTACTTCCCGAGGATTTCACCCGGACTGATGAGTTGAATTCCTATCAGCAGGAAGATGAACCGCTTTTCTCATACCAGCCGCACCCGAACATTCCTCGATGGCTATTTCCATATGTAAACGCTCAGCGCGTGGTTTCACCGATATTTTCACAAAGTCAACTGCCAGAGTCCTGGCTGAATGCGTCGGTGACGGTCTGGAAGAGTTCTCAGTAGTCGCCGAGAACGCGTCTTACGCGGGCCGCTTATCTGTATGAGATTCGTGGCGCCGCGGACCAACAGGATTGTCGGGACCATTCGCGAATTCTCTGGAGCACTTATCGGTTTTGTCTGTGATCTGGTCCGTGGCGACCTTGGCTTGCGCACCAAGCGCCGCGTTTGGCACTATCAAGTTTCTTTGGATTGCACATTCTTTCGGACAGCGCCAAAGCGCTTGCGAGAAACCTCTGCCAATGAGCCTGAGACTCTTCAGTCAAGTCAACGCCGACAGCGATCTCATCGAAGCGTGGCTGAAGCATTATCTGCGCCTCGGCGTGGATTGGTTTCATCTGGTGGTTCACGGGCGGCCAGAAGAGAACGAGAAACTCTTTGCCATCAAGGACTCCTATCCAATCACGATAGAGGAAATTTACCAGGGACCCTTTCCAGCCCCCATCAGCGTCGACGGCAAGCACACTACGGAAAAGAAGCAACGGTTGGACGCTTTGCTCGCTCGCTACACGGGACAATGGGTGCTCCTGGTCGACAGCGACGAATTCGTGGAATTTCCCTATCCGGACGTCCGGGAGACCATACAACACCTCGAATCCGCAAACGCAAATCTGATGGCCGCTCCTATGCTTCAGAGACTGAAGAGCGACGGGTCTCTGGATTCCCCGCCCGTAATCGAAGATCCTTTCGCAATTTTCCCTTTATGCTCGGTGGATCTCTATCGGCGAATGGGCGTCAAAGCAGAAATTTTCAAGTTTCCTTTGTTCTACTGCGAGCGTGGCACCGAACTAGCGGAAGAAGGAAATCATTATCCGCCTCGTGGCCTTGAGCCGAAGGCCACTGGAATAATTGGCGTCACCCATCATTTCAAGTTTCGCCGGTATATTTCCGTGCGCCTGGAAAAGCGTGTCAATAGTCCGCACCACTGGCGAAACGACTCGCTCGGATTTCAAGGATACCTGGATAGCCATTCCAAGCGCTTGCCTCTCGAGGGAGCCTTCCTCTATTCTCGAGAAGAGCTCTTTAAAAGGGGCTTGCTGAGGCAAGTGTCCGCGACGAAGTCAGGATGTCGCAAATCGCATGCGCAATGCATAGCCGACCAGAAGAATCTGTTGACGTCGGCAAGCGACGCGACAGCACCATCGCGAAATGGAAAACCCCAAGCTCTACCCCGCGCGACGGGCAAAAGGATCGTGTTTGTTCTTCCAAAAGCAAGCGAGTTTGGCGGCCTTGAACGAAACTTGCTTGAATTGCTGCGCAGGCTCCCTCAACAGCTACCGCATCCAACCGTAGTTTGTTTTGGCCAGGACATTATCAGCGATGCCATGGACCAAGATCAGCAGTGGCGAGTCGTTGTGAAATGTAGGAAAGAGCCACAATCTTTGTGGGATTGGTTTCGAATCATTCGAGAAAATAAACCAGAAATCGTAATCTTTGCGTATAGCTGCATCGACGCATTTCCTTGGCAAGCTCCGGTCGCCGCTATGTTGGCTGGCGTTCCACGACGCATTTCCGTCCAGCATCTAGCTCCTGCGTGGCTGCCACCTCCGATTCAAGTAAAATCGCCACTTGACGTGCTTAGACGTCTTATCGGGCGTAGAGCGCGGAACGTACGTAAGCTCAAGATGTCCGCAAGGATCTCCGGCTACCTTTCTAGCACTACCGTTTGTGTGAGCAATGCCGTTCGAGATGCGTTTGTGAAGGCCTATGGATTTCCGGCCCGTAAGACGGTTGTCATCCGCAATGGGTTCTCCCACTCAATTTCTGACCCGTCACAGGTGAATGGGGCATCGGTGCGATCACGGCTGGATATAGCCCCCGAAGAATTCCTTCTCGTGTGTGCGGCGCGCCTTGTTCCGACAAAAGGCGTGGACATTCTGATTCGTGCAGTATCTCTAGTGCTGCGTCAAGGCGTTTCGTGCAAGTGCATCATCTTAGGCGATGGACCACTCAAGGAGAACTTGCAACAGAAAGTGAATTCCGAAGGCGTGTGGGACCATGTGTTCTTCGAAGGATTTCAGCAAGATGTGCGGCCCTATTTCCAGGCGGCTTCCGCTTTCATTCTCACCTCTCATCTGGAAGGCTTTCCAATTTCCGTTTTGGAGGCGATGGCCTGCGGCCTCCCGTGCATTGTCACAAATGTAGGCGGCAACGTGGAAGCTGTTAGGGATCAGGTTACCGGCCTGGTTATCCCTCCGGAATCCTCGGAAGCTGCCGCCGACGCAATCTTGTATCTTGCAACGAACCCTGACAAGCGTGCCGAGATGGCCGCAAACGCCCGTCAAGCAGCCTCACAGTCGTTCGATGTAGAGAAACAAATGGTTGAACTCACCAGCGTCATACTTCATTGATCGGTTCATCGACGGAAAAATCCAACACATTGCTGCCGGCCATGCAACCTCATATGACGGAATCCCGCCCCGCCGATGGTTCTTTCGAGACCCAGATGACTGCGTCAGAGACCGCGTGGAATCTCAAAACTCGACTAGCGTTTTGGGCTGTGGGAGCCGTACTCGGCTTTTCACAAGCGTGGACGTTTCGATTGGATGCCGACGATAACACCATCACGTATCTCGACATTGGGAATTATTTTTTCCACGGGCATTACTCGGCGATCGTTAACGGATTTTGGAGCCCGATGTACTCTCTGTTGTTCGGTCTAACTATGACCGTATTCAGGCCGTCGTTGTACTGGGAATATCCGGCGGTACATCTGATTCTCTTCGCCGTTTTCCTATTCACAATGGCCTGTTTTGACTATTTTCTTCGGCAATTAATGCAGTTTCGCGCGGATTTTGAACCGGAGGACAAGATTTCTTCGACGCCCGACTGCGTGTGGCTTACGATTGGGTACACAATTTTCCTCTGGTTCACCCTTAAATGGTCAGAAGTAAATCGGTTAACTACGGACTTGCTCGCCGCAGGCTTCTTCTATCTTAGTTACGGATTGCTTGTGAAGATTTTCTCCGGACATACAAAATGGAGGGTGTTCCTGCTTCTCGGCGTGACCCTTGGTCTGACCTATCTGACAAAATTTTCCCTGCTGCCGATTTGTCTATTGATTCTCCTGATTGCATGGGTAGTAGCGAGGCAAAACGCTCGCTACGTCACAATTTCCACCGCGGTCCTCATTTTAATCGCAGCACCATTTATTACTGCACTTTCAACCCAAAAAGGAAAACTCACATACGGAGAAGCGGCTACGTATGACTACGTGGTAAGTGTGAATCGGATCCCGCGCTATCACTGGCAGGGAGATGCTAGAATGCAGCTTGTTCATCCTACCCGTCAGATTTTCGTGGCGCCAGCCGCCTTTGAATTCAAGGAGCCGTTCAAAGGCACCTTTCCACCTCAGTACGACATCACGTATTGGTACCAAGGCATTAGGCCCCAAATTCATTTCCGCCAACAGCTGAAAGCACTCGCAAGAAATCTACGCTTAGAGTTCGGCACGCTCAGTTTTTCTCTAAGCGGGATACTTCTGCCGACGCTCTTTCTGGCCTTCTATGAAACCGGTCGTGGACGAATGGTTTTAAAGGACATACTTCGATACTGGTTTCTGATTGTGCCCTGTGTGGCCACGGCACTACTTTTTGCCCTGGTCTATTACATACCGCAATACCTCGCAGGTTCCTTTGTAGTGCTGCTGCTGTGCTTGTTCTTCAGCGCGGTCATCACGCGTCCCGGCTCTCGTCTGCTTCAGGGTGTGGCCGTTCTGAATGTTGCACTGTTTGCTATCATGTGTTTTCCGTTGGTGCTGCACGCCTTCGGCGTCCATCCGTTCCACTCACGTGGCGTCGAAAGGGCGTCCTATGAGCAGATAGCCGATGCAGCCCTTAGGATGGGACTGAGGCCGACCGACCAAATAGCCTCTGTGAATGACTCAAATTTTGGAACGTCTGAGTGGGCGCATCTCATTCACCTTCAGATTGTTGCCGAGGTGCCTTATATTTCTGGAGTACCTGACGGAGACCCGTACGACGTCTGGAATAGAGGCTGGAACAACTTCTGGAATGCGGATCTGGCGACGCAAGAAAGGGTACTCGAAAAGTTTTCTCAAACGGGGGCCCGAGCGGTGATTTCGCAGGATAAGCCTATTGGTCCGGGAGCGAGTCGTTGGTTGGAAATCGGGAATACCGGCTACTACCTCTATTGGCTGAAGCCTGGAGATTAGGGTCCGGATTGGGAAACATTGTCTCTGAGGATTCCCACTCTTCCAGAACGTGGCAAGAGAATCTAGGTTTGTAGCTCATCGGCCAAACGCTGCACCAAAATAAACATGAAGTTTGCTTTTGTCAGCACGATGGATGGCGTGCCCTGGGGCGGCAGCGAGGAACTATGGAGTCAAGCTGCGGTCCGACTCAAGACTGCCGGCCATGATATTCGAGCGTCAGTCAAATACTGGCCGCAGCTGTCGAAAAAAGTCACCGCTTTGGCGGAAGTCGGCATTCAGCTGCACATCCATTCGTCCCCACCGCCCCGGCTTTCTCGGCGGATTTTGCGTCGGTTCTTCTCGCGCTCCAATCCGAGTGAACACACGTGGCTTAAGGAATTCAGTCCTGATCTCGTGGTTCTCTCTCAGGGATACAATGCAGATGGCTTCGAATGGGCCAAAACCTGCCGAGAGGTCGGAATACCCTACATAGTCGTCGTCCACTGCAATAGCGAGATTTGGTGGTTCCAGCATCGGCTGGAACAAGCTTTGACAAGTTACCTTAACGCTCGACGGGTGTTCTGCGTCTCCCACAAAAATCTCGATCTGCTTCGCTTACAGCTGGGCGAGCCACTGCCAGACGCCGAAATCGTATGGAATCCCTGCAACGTGTCACCTGAAGGCCCCCTACCGTGGCCCAAAGACAGCGCAATATTGCGGTTGGCCTGCGTGGGTCGAATCAACCCTGCGCAAAAAGGCCAGGATCTGCTGCTGCAAGTCCTTGCGCGACCGGAATGGCAGGAGCGTCCTATTGAATTGAATCTCTTTGGAACCGGTCCTGACGAGCAGGTTTTGCGCAAAACCGCTGAAATGCTCCAAGTGAAGGAGGTTCACTTTCACGGTCACGTGACCGACGTCAAGACTATCTGGGAACAAAACCATCTGCTGGTCCTCCCTTCACGCTGTGAAGGTCTGCCGATCGCTTTGGTTGAAGCCATGCAGTGTGGCAGGCCGTCCGTCGTCACGGATATTGGAGGCAACGCGGAATTATGCGTGGATAATGAAACCGGGTTTGTTGCGGCTGCACCGACTGTGCCTCTCGTCGCCGAGGCCCTACAAAGAGCCTGGGAGCGGCGTGAGGATTGGTGCCGCGTGGGCTTGGCTGCGCGTGCCCGAGTTGAAAAATTGGTGCCGAGAGATCCCGTTGGCGTGTTTTGTGAACAATTGAAATCTTGCGCCGGGGCAAAAGTTCGCATAAGCGACCGCAGCTAGTCCGGCACCTTGCTATCGACAAAGTTGGCATTCGCCCCGTTAGAATATTAGTTCGGCCGCCTGCATTGTCCACGAAGCGCCGCGCGAAGGTTGCGAGTCAGGAAACGCAGAGAAGGAAGGAGACTCAAGCCAGGCGAGCGAGACCGTAAGCAGAGGCGGATTCGGTTGCTTGACCATCGTAGGCTATGCACATCACCGTCATCGTCTGCACATATAACCGTTGCGAGAGCCTCGGTAAGGCTTTGGCTAGTATTGCTTCGTCGGTCCTCCCTGATGCGGTCGAGTGGGAAGTACTGATCGTCGATAACAACTCGCGCGACCAAACGCGGGCGGTTAGCCACGATTTTTCGGATCGCTACCCAGGCCGCTTTCGCTACCTGTTTGAGCCAAAGCAAGGTAAATCAAATGCTCTAAACGCGGGCATTCGAGCCACAGCCGGGCAAATCCTCGCTTTTACGGATGACGATGTGACAGTCGATCCCCTCTGGCTGCAGAATGTCACAGCGCCTTTGCTCATCAACGAGTGGGCAGGGGCTGCAGGACGCATCCGCCTAGAACCGAACTTCCAGCCCCCGGCCTGGTTGGCGATCACGGGCCCGTTTAGCTTGGCAGCACCCCTTGCCGCAGAATTCGATCGAGGCGAGGACGAGGGGCCGCTCGACGAACTTCCCTATGGGGCCAATATGGCGTTCCGAAGGTTTATGTTTGAAAAGTATGGAGATTTTCGTGCAGATTTGGGCCCGACACCCGGGGATGAGATCCGTGGCGAGGACACAGAATTCGCTGGGAGGCTGATGGCGGCTGGTGAGCGCCTGTATTACGTGCCTTCGGCTGTGGTCAACCATCGCGTGCCCCAAGAACGAGTTAAAAAGAGATATTTCCGCTCATATTATTTTGCCCAAGGGCGATCCGTGGCTCGCCTAAAGGGCATAAAACTGCCAATTCGGAAAATTCCTGGATACTCGCTTAGCGAAATCAGAGGCAAATTGCGCTGGGTAGCTTCTTTGGATCGGCAGTGGTTCTTGAATGCCCACGGGCGTTTCTTTTGCGAGCTAGCCGTGCTTCACATCCTTGGGCAGATAGTGGAAGGCTATCGCTGTTTCAACGGCCCGAGGACAAAACCAGGAAGCCAGACTGCGGGACCGCTTCAAAAGGCTGCAGGTTGATACAAGGGAAGTCGCCCATCGATATGAACAGAGCTTCACCACTGACTCGAACCGAGGAACATCCGGCCAGATTTGACTTAGCAAAGGAGCATCCATCCTTGGAGTCACCGGCCGTGATCATTTTTGCACCACCCTGGCCAAGGAGCGGTACCGCACGAGTTATTCAAAATCAAATTCAATACTATCACGAACGTGGATACTTCACGGTCTTGATCGCCGTTCCTTTTCTCCAATATCTCGTTTATGTTGATCCTAGGGAGCTGGTCGACGGACTGAACGAACTTGGCGCAGATCGAACGTTCATGGCAACTCTTGGTCAGAGAGCGTTCACTGCTGCAAGGTACAAAGCTTCAGTTCGTTATGCCTTCTCTGGGACCGTCTTGGATTGGCATGTTGCCGCTGGTAAGGCCGCTCGGCTGAGGGACGCAGATCTCAACTTCTTGAGAAGGCTCCCAACGGTCTTGTTCCACGTCAATCATGTCTATACCCTGGGGTTTGCCCTACATTTGCGACGGCGACTGACTGCCGATCGTTGGCCACTTCCCATCATTCTCGAAACTCATGATGTCCAGGCCCACCTTCTGCAGGAAAGGGGCGACTGTAACCCCTGGACCCGCCGGCACGATCGGCTAGAGCGGCTGATCAAATCTGAAATCAAATCGCTCGAAAAGGCGAACGTCCTAATCCATCTTTCGGTCGACGACTTCAAATTCTTTCAGAGGTTTCTGCCTTCAAAGCCTCAGTTTCTTGCTCTCCCGACCATTGACGAAAATTTCATTCACGACGCAAACGCGATCTTCCCTCAAGCCGAGCACTTTGATCTGTTATTTGTGGGCCGGTGGCATTCTCCCAATCTTGCCGCCGTGAATTGGTTCTTTGGTCAGGTGTGGCCTTTGATTGCTGATCGCCGATACACCGTGAGGATCGTTGGACCCGTAGGATCGATGGTGCAGCAGGAACTGCCCCAACTGTATGACACCTTTCGCTCCTGCTTTGTCGGTGAAGTAGCAGATCTGATTCCCTCTTATCGCGCAGCGCGATGTGTAATTGCTCCCATGGTTTCCGGCTCGGGTATCTCTATTAAAACGATTGAAGCCCTCGCACTGGGCAAGCCCTTTGTTGGAACATCGAAAGCCTTCCGAGGCATGCCGATGGATCGTCTCAAGGAGGCGGGTATTCAAGAGCACGATGAGCCGCAGGCTTTCGCTGACGCCATCGTCCGTACACTTTGCAACGAACACGAGGCACAAGCACTCAGTGAAGCTGCCTACGAGAAGGTCTTTTCTGTGAAGGCCTCTTATGTTTCGCGCGACGAGGCAGTGCGAGCGGCAACGGTTTCGCCTCTGCGAATCCCGTTGCCGCGGCGATTTAAATTACTATGAACTAGCGCAGCCCACGCGGTTCACGCATGCCGAACATCTTATGAACATCACAGTGATCTTGTGCACCTATAATCGCTGTGCGAGCCTGCCGCGCGCACTCGCGAGTGTGGCAGCCTCTGAATTGCCGAGTGCTGTCAAGTGGGAAGTACTTGTAGTGGACAACAACTCTACCGACGAGACGCGTGCAGTGGTTGAGGAATTCTGTCACCTACATCCGGGGCGCTTTCGTTATCTGCTTGAACGACGGCAAGGTTTGTCTCAAGCCCGTAACGCTGGGATTCGCGAGGCTCGGGGCGAAGTTCTGGCCTTCATGGATGACGACGTGACCGTCGAGTCCAGCTGGTTGCGGAATCTAACAGCGAATCTGCGGGACACTGATTGGGCAGGCGCTGGGGGGCGAATTCTTCCAGAGCGGAGCTTCTCGCCTCCTCCCTGGCTTTCTCTCCATGGTCCGTACGGCTTGGGTGGTGTACTTGCCCTCTTCGACAGAGGAGACAAACCGGGTGAACTCGATTGGGTTCCCTTTGGAACAAATATGGCTTTTCGCAGGTCCATGTTTGACAAGTACGGCGAATTTCGAACCGATTTGGGCCGTTGTGGCGACCAGCTCCTGAGTGGCGAGGATACCGAGTTTGGACACAGGTTGGTTCGTGGTAAAGAGCGCTTGCGTTACGAACCTTTAGCCGTGGTCTATCACCCAGTGCCAGAGAACCGACTGCGCAAGGAGTATTTTCTGGCCTGGTATTTCGACTTTGGGAGATCGCTAATCCGGGAAAGCGGGCGCGGGCCCGACATCTGGGGAATGCCGCGGCCCTACTTCAGCATAGTGAAAAAGGCAGCTACATCGATGGTGATATTCGCGTTCCGGTGGATGGTCGCCATGAACCCTCAAGAGCGATTCTTCAACAAGGTGATGGTCTGGTGGCAGGCTGGGCAAATCGTCGAAATGTACCGGCTCGCGAACCCCGGCAAGCCGCAAAACGAGCAATGCAACGCCCACAATTGAGGGGAGGGACGTGCAGAACGAATGTACTTCTGTGCAGTTTTGTACCGTACCCTTGACAGGACCCAATATTACCCTTTGGGACAGTTGTTCGGTTCAAAGTCTTGCTGCTAGCTTCAGAGCAGAGGCTTATGGTTCCGCCTCGCGCTCCGGCCGGCTTTCCTTGCAGTTCAGACAATCCAGGGAGCGCTTCACCAGAAAGTGATCCATTTCCTTGAGCGAGAATGGGCATGCGTCGGTAAATTTCATAAGAATCGAACCTTTATCCTTCTGCAATCCCCATCGTCGTACAAGGAGATTCGAGGAGGCCTGCTGCGAAATTGTGATGAAAGTGCTGCTGGGTTTGCTGTTGGTTTGCCTACTTGCAACATCCGCAGTCGCTCAATCCGCGACCGTGAACTGGACAACGACTTACCAAACTATGGACGGCTGGGGCGCGAGTACCGGATACTTTGCCATCAACGTCAATCTTAATTCCTCTCAAGCGGATATGTTCTTCTCCCCAACTGCCGGAATTGGATTGGAGTACATCAGGACATCGAACACGCCGGACGGCAGTATGCCTGACTTGCCTACTTTGAAGCTAGCGACAACTCGCGGCGCAAAGGTCATATTATCAATGTACGGACCTCCAGCGTCGATGATGTCAAATGGAACCTTTGCCTCACAGGGGGGCTACCTACTGCCTGCAGACTACGAAGCTTTTGCGACGTACATAGTGAACTGGATACAAACACTCGAGTCAAACGGAATACATGTCGATGTTTTCTCGCCGGCAAACGAGCCGAACACTCAGGCCAAATGGACCGCCGAGACCCTTGATACATTCATCAGCCAATACCTTGGGCCTGCTTTTGCCTCGGCTGGCCTGACAACCGCAATTACAATCGCTGAGTCCGATGATTGGTTTAAAACAAATTTTGTGTCGACTTGTTTCAATGATCCAAATTGCGGACAGTATGTAACCATCGCTTCAGGTCACGGTTACGGTAACGGCAAACTGGACGGTACGGGTGTCAGTTATTGTTGTGCCACGGCCGCGGCCCCTCCTTCCTCGGTCGGTTCGAGGCGCATCTGGATGACAGAGGTCAACGGAGGCTTCACGAAAGAAACGTCGAACGATACGAATATGTGGGTCTATGATCCAAGCATCACAGATGCAATGGTCTGGGCAAAAAACATTCACGACTTTCTTACTGTTGCGAATGCGAGCGCGTGGATGTACTGGAATTTAGCATCCTACAGCCCTATCGAATACAATGATGGCTTGACAGATTACAATTTCAACCCCGCAAAAAGATTCTTCGTAGTAGGCAACTGGAGTAAGTACGTTCGTTCTGGGTGGATACGAATCGGTGCAACCTCTAACCCCGCGAGCCGGATTTATGTCACTGCGTTCAAAGATCCGTCGAGCGGAAATTTTGCGATTGTTGCCGTCAACGAAAATTCATCCTCGACTACTCTGACGTTTTCACTGGGTGGATTTCCTACGGTGGCATCAGTCACTCCGACGCTGACATCAGGAAGCGCGGACCTTGTTGATCAGGCGCCCGTAAATATCTCAGATGCTTCGTTTTCGTACTCTCTGCCCGGGACTAGCGTGGTCACTTTTCATAGCACCTCCTCCTCAGTTTCTACCACGAAACCACCGGCCCCAACGAGTCTGACTGCGACTGTGCAGTGAGAAAATGTAGCCAAACGAGCTGAATTTTATCGACTGCGCCATTCTATTAGCAAATTCCTTAAAGACGTGTACAATCACGGAATTCCCGAACTTGGCCGCAAAAGGTCGCGTTGGGGCTGGTTACCCGTCAGATTTTTGGTCCCATGAATCCGATTCGCGCTTTTGCACGCTCGCATGCCACAAGGGGCATCAGAACAGCGCTCTTACGCGTTCGGGAAGAATGGGTCATTTGTCGGCGACATCGCTCAAACTTGAAACGTGTGCCGAGCTTCACTAGCACTTTACCCATCAGATTACATTTGGGTTCGGGACCGAACTATAAGGCCGGCTGGGTGAATGTTGATCTGTTTCACCCGGACGCTGACCTACAATTGGACTTGCGGGATCCTTGGCCGTTCCCTTCAGAAAGCGCGTCATACATTTACAGCGAGCACGTATTTGAGCATTTCGACTATTACGAGGAAGTCCCACATTTTCTCTCAGAGTCAATGAGAACTCTGCAACGCGGTGGTATCTTCGACGTCGGAGTTCCAGACACTGAATGGCCACTGCGTGGGTATAAACACCCAGAAGATGCGTACTGGAAGATCGCGGAGAAATGGCATCCGCCAGAGTGCGCGACTCAGTTAGACCATATCAACTACCATTTTCGACAGCACGGCGAACATAAGTATGCTTGGGACTGTGAGAACCTGAAGATTAGCCTGGAATCGCACGGCTTCGTCATGGTCGAACGTCGCGAGTTCGACGCGGCGTTAGATTGCGCGGCAAGGAACCCAGGGACACTGTACTTACGCGCCCGCAAGAAATGATCGCGCAAGAATATTACGCCTTCGGTCGGGCTCCGGAGGTTCTTTTATGAGGATAATCTCCTCACTTGCCAGGAATAGCTGCGCCGCCGTGACGACTACCGATGCTCGGAAGGAATTAAGGAATTTAATGCTGCAGAAGATTGACTTGTTCCTTTCTCTCGTGGGGGTGTGTCCATAAGATGCGTGGGTTTATCTCAAAAATAATCAAGCGGTTGGCGCAACATGATGTCCGTGCAAGCAGGCAGCCAGAAAAGTTATTCCAGATCCTTGAGCTCGGTCAACCAGACGTTGAAAACGCTAAACTTTTTGCCAGTCGGCACGACCTAGTCAGCTATTTCGCTCCGCAGCTACGAGGCGGTACTGTCGCCGAAGTCGGGGTGATGTATGGCGACTTTTCCGACTCCCTCATCCATACCATTGAACCAGAGCTCTTTGTTGCCATAGATATATTCAGAATGCACGAGATGCCAGTCATCTGGAACAAGGCTTCTTCCGATAGATTTCAGGGAATGACACATCGAGCATTCTATGAAAAACGATTTGCCAGTTGCGGCGGCCAGGTTCGGTGTGAGGAGGGCGCTAGTTGGGAGGTGCTCTCGAGGTATCCGAACGCCTCCTTTGACATGATCTATGTTGACGCTGGACATGATTATGAATCGGTGAAGAGAGACGCGGAAGTCGGAAAAGAGAAAATCAAGCCAGAGGGCATTCTTATATTTAATGACTATATTAGATACAGCCATTACGAAGATCGTTACTATGGTGTGATCCCAGTGGTCAACGAACTGGTAGTAAAACAAGGTTTTGAGGTCGTGGGATTTGCCCTAAACTCAGACATGTACTGCGATATTGCAGTTAGAACGAGAGCCCCGAAAAACTTCCGATAGAGAGCTAGCGTTAAGCAGGACCCAGCAGGACTCGACTGCATTGCGCGTATCAATGGAAATTTGCTATTCTTCGTCTCTCCCGAGACAAGTTAATCCAATGCCGATTGTTGGTAGGTCTTTATGAACGAGGCTATTCGGAATCTGAAGTTTAGACTCAGAGGGACATGGATTCACCACGCCGTCTGGGCTTTCAAGAATCCACCCCCCAAGGCACAAGACCCCAACGACGGCAAACAAATCATTGTGAACATTCGAAATGCAAACTATGACAGACAGACCGTAGAAGTGATGTTCCGAGTTTTGCGACAGAACTCAAATTGCATCGATGCAGGTGCTCATGTAGGGAGTATCCTTCGCCACATGATCGATATCTCCCCCTGGGGGAGGCACTACGCGTTCGAGCCACTCCCACATCTTTCACAAAAACTGAGCGAAAAATTTCCACAGGCCATCATTCATCAGGTGGCACTTAGCGACAAAAGCGGCGAATCTGAATTTCTATTTGTCGAAAATGATCCGGGCTACAGCGGCCTGCGCCGCCGCATCTATGATCGGCCTGACCCTCAGATTACTATCATTCGCGTTTGCGTAGCCACACTTGACGAAATGATTCCCCCGGATGAAAGGATTGCGTTCATCAAACTGGATATCGAAGGCGGTGAATTTCATGCCATCAATGGCGGGATCGAGACGATCCGGCGCGGCAAGCCGGTCATTGTTTTTGAAGGGGGAAATTGGTCTACGGGGCAGTACGGAGTGAATGCGGATGATGTCTACTTATTTACAACCGAAGTCCTTGGGTATGAGCTCTCCACGATGGAACGTTGGCTCAAGCGAAAGGCTGCATACACTCGGGGAGAGTTCAATAGAAATTGGCAAGACGGTTCCGAGTACTATTTCATCGCCACGCCGAAAATAAAGACCTCGCACTCCTGAATTTGGGCCGGTGAGTCGGTCTCTCTAGCAACCCGCGCCGCTCAGGATCTCGCGATCTCGCGATAAATTCTGCGGAGAGAAGTAAAAAGAGTGGCCTTTCCTTTTGGTGTTGCGAAAAACTGAGTTTCGGATGTTGGACGGTCTCGCTTTGACGTGGACATAGTCTAGCTGCTAGGGCCTCTCTAACTCTCTAATGGAAGAGGCCAGCTCTATAGCTCTCTAGTGAAATATTGATGAAATAATATGCGCGAACAGGGTCTTTACTATACTCGGCCTCGGGGATCAGTTGAAAACCGGCCATGCGGGGTCACTTCAAAACCGGCCAACGGTGTGGCCCAGGACGTGATCCTTATTTATCCCGCTTTCTCCTGATCAAGCAAGTCTGTTTTGGTTC